>Ga0182005_1000033_pt1 | contig 184761 bp, 163 predicted proteins | sample Sormic07211103_1_FD_123021 | JGI IMG/M metagenome (GOLD analysis project Ga0182005, IMG submission 123021) | Rhizosphere microbial communities from Sorghum bicolor, Mead, Nebraska, USA - 072115-103_1 MetaG | ecosystem: Host-associated > Plants > Roots > Rhizosphere | place: USA: Nebraska... | reverse complement strand
GCTGCGCGCGCTGCACACGGTACATGTGGGGCAGGGACAGGTGCTGGCGCGGCTGGAACTGCCGGCATCGCAGGCGGCGCAGGCAGCGGGCTACGGCCTGCATCCGAGCCTGCTCGATGCAGCACTGCAGGCGCCAATCGGGCTGTCGCCGGGCCAAGCGAACGGCAACGCGCCGCTGCCGTTCGGCCTGGAACGCCTCGAAGTGCTGGGCGAGTGCGGTCCCAGCATGTGGGCGCTGGTGCGCACGCGTGCCGACGTGCAGGCAGACGAGCGCGTGCGCAAGCTCGATATCGACTTGTGCGATCCTGACGGCAGGGTCTGCGCGCGGCTTGTCGGCGTGAGCAGACCTGAAGGATCGGCAGCGCTGCCAGTGCCTCAAGCTACGCAGGACGCCTGTGACATCATGACCTTCACAGAAAGCTGGCAACGGCAGGACCTGCCTACCGCGAATGTCGCCACAGCCCGCGTGGTGGTGTGTTTTGCATCCGTGCCGTCGCAACAGCACATCATCAGGGACACGCTGCGCCAGCTCTCCCCGGGTATCCGTGCGGTGTTTGTCTCGCATACGGGGCAAGAGGCAGGCGAGGACGTCTATGTAGTTACCCTGGGTGAGCGGGCCAGTTACACCGCCGCTTGCACCGCCATCCGCGATGCCTGCGGCGAAGTCGATGCCCTGCTGTACCTGTGGCCCCTGGAGGACGCAGCCTTCCTGCATGAACACAGCCCCATCGTGCATGCGCTGCAGGCAATTGCCTCTTCCGAGCTGGTCTGCCGGCGCGTGCTGCTTGCCGCCGCCTATGCCGACGGCGTGGATCGTTGCCATGCCGAATCCTGGATAGGTTATGCGCGTTCGCTGGGCAACGTGCTCCCGCGCACGCACCTCGCCCTCGTGGGCCAGCTGGGGACCGACGCATTCGATACCGCCGCGTGGTGCGAGCGCCTGTGGGGCGAGTTGGCGCACGGCGCAAATGACAGCGTTGAATATCGGGATGGCGTGCGGCATGTGCTGCAAGTGCAGCCGGCCCACCTCGATGCCACGCTGCCGACATTACTGAGAAAAGGCTCGACCTACCTGATTACCGGCGGTGGCGGCAGTCTTGGCTACCTGCTGGCGCAACATCTGGCAGCGGCATATGGGGCGAATCTGATCCTCAGCGGACGTTCGACGCCGGATGCACGCCTGCAAGGCCGCCTGACCACATTGCAGGCCATGGGCGCGCAGGTCGCGTATGTCCAGGCAGACGTGGCCGACCTGACGCAGATGCAGCAGGGTCTGGCGCATGCACGGGCCCGTTTTGGCCGAATCGACGGCGTCTTTCATGCCGCTGGCTTGGAAGGCAGGACCGCGTTGCCCGACACGACCGTGGAGCAGTTCGAACAGGTGCTGGCGCCCAAGGTGGCCGGGACGCTGGTACTGCACGATATTTTCCAGGACGATGCGCCGGACTTCCTGTGCCATTTCTCGTCTGCCGCGGCCCTGCTCGGCGACTTTGGCTCATGCGACTACGCCGTAGGCAACCGTTTCCAGATGGCACACGCGGCATGGCAGGCGCGCAGTGGCACATCCTGCAAGGCCGTCGTGGTCAACTGGCCGTTGTGGAAGGACGGCGGCATGGGCAACGCTGATGGTGCAGCGCAACTCTATTTGCAGACCAGCGGCCAGCGCGCGCTGGAAACGGCCGATGGCATGGCGCTGCTGGAACGCCTGCTGGCGCAGCGAACGGGCCAGCATCTGGTGCTGTTTGGCAAGCCAGACAGGCTGCTGCGCTTCTTTGAACCTGCTGCGTCGCGCCAGCTTGCCGCGGGCAACGCCGATGCCGCTGCGGCTGTCATCGGCGCCGCGGCCGGCCGGCGCAGTGGCATGCGCGGCTTGAGCGTACAGCAGTGCGTCGGCATCGAATTAAAGCGGCTGGCCGGCGAGCTGCTGCTTATCGGCAGCGAGCGCATGACGGGGCAACAAAACCTGGCCGATTTCGGATTTGATTCGGTTAGCCTGGCGCGTTTTGCCGGCACGCTCAGCGCCTATTTCGGCATCGAGCTGTTGCCGACGGTATTTTTTGCTTTCCCTACCCTGGACAAGCTGGCCGCGCATCTTGCGCAAGAACATGCTGCGGCGCTGGCTGTCCTGTATAGGGAAGCTTCCGCCGGTACGCCAGCCGAAGCGTCGCCACAAGCGGCCGCGCCAGCCCCCACATCGGTACCCGCACCCGCTGCAACGCCTGCGCGCAGGCGCCAGGGCTACCCGGCAGCATCTGCCGCGCCTGGCGCACAGACTGAGGAAGCCATCGCCGTCATCGGCATGAGCGGACGCTTTCCCGGTGCCCGCGATGTGGACGAATTGTGGCAGATTCTAGTGGACGGCAAGGAAGTGCTGCGCGCCGCGCCCGACGACCGTCCCGGTGGTTGGGACGCGGGCAGCCAGCTCTGCGGCTTCGTGCCGGGCGTGAGCGAATTCGACCCCATGTTCTTCGACATTTCACCCAAGGAAGCGCAGGCGATGGACCCGCGCCAGCGCCTGCTGCTGCAGGAAGCGTGGAATGCGCTGGAGAATGCAGGCTACGGCCCGGAGCAGATGCGTGGCGGCCGCCTGGGCAGTTTTGTCGGCGTGGAGGAGGGCGACTACCAGCTCCTGGCGCAGGGCGATGCAGGTATCACCTCGAACCACAACGGCATTCTGGCGGCAAGGCTTGCCTACTTCATCAACGCCAGCGGGCCGGCGATGGCCATCAATACCGCTTGCTCCTCAGGCCTGGTCGCGCTGCACCAGGCCTGCCTGAGCTTGCGGGCGGGGGAGTGCGACACGGCGCTGGCCGCGGGTGTCAGCCTGATGCTGACCGACGCGGGACATGCGCGCATGGGGCAGGCAGGCATGTTATCGGCAGATAGCCGCTGCTATGCGTTCGATGAGCGGGCCAACGGCATGGTACCTGGCGAAGCGGTTGCCGTTGTCGTGCTCAAGCGGTTGTCGCAGGCCCAGGCCGATGGCGATCCGATTCATGCCCTCATCCGCGCCAGCGGCATCAATTACGATGGCAAGACGAATGGCATCACCGCGCCCAGCGGCGTGGCGCAGATGGCCCTGCTGCACTCTCTGTACGAGCGCAGCGGCATCGCGCCGGACAGCATCGACTACATCGTGACGCATGGCACGGCCACGCGCCTGGGCGACCCGGTGGAGGTCAATGCCCTGTACGATACGTTCAAATCCTTCACGAACAAAACAGGCTTCTGCGCACTGACATCTGTCAAGCCCAACCTTGGGCATACTTTAGCCGCATCGGGATTGGTCAGCCTGATCAGCTTGATACAGGCGATGCGCCATCACATCATTCCGGCCAGTCTGCATTGCGCCCGCGAAAACAGCTACATTCGCTGGGAGCAGAGCCCGTTCTATGTCAACAAGAGCAACAAGCGCTGGCTGGCAAGCCAAGGACAGGTGCGCCTGGGCGCTGTCAGCGCTTTTGGCATGAGCGGCACGAATGCGCACGTGGTGCTGCAAAGCCATGCGGGGGCACCGCCATCGACGGCGTCGGCGCCGCATCACCTGCTGGTGGTGTCGGCCAAGACAGAAAGCGCGTTGCAGGACAGGCTGCGCGATGTACTCGCCTACCTGGCCGATGTCACGCATGCCGGCCATACCCTGGCCGAGATATGCCATACCCTGCTCGAAGGGCGGCAACATTTCCTGCACCGCTGCGCGCTGGTGGTTGGCGACCGCGACGATGCGCAGGCCGTGCTGGCACGTGCACTCGATGGTGAAAAAACGCCACATATCTTCCATGGCAAGGTGCCACGCGATTTCACGCCGCAGGTCATGCTACAACAATACGCGGATGAGCTGACCCGGCACGATAGCGCGCTGTATGGCACGCTGAGCCAGTTGCAGGATAGGCTGATGGCGCTGGCGGAGCTGTACTGCCAAGGGTATGCGCTGCATTGGCACAGCCTGTTTGGCCAGCCGCCGCCGCGCCGCATCAGCCTGCCTGGCTATCCGTTTTCCAGGGAGCGCTACTGGGTAGCGCCTGCACCTGCGCCCGCGCAGGCGCCGCAAGCTGAAGCCGAGCGTTCCGCGCTGCCGGACTGGAACGAAAGCATGACCTTCGAGGAACTGTGGCAGGAGCAGCCCTGCGCGCCGTCCGCCGGTGTGCAGCTGGGCACCGTGGTCTGCTTTGCGTCGCGGACGGCGGACAGGCAGGCCATTGGCGCGGCGATCCATGCATTGGAGGCGGACGCGCGCGTCGTGTTCGTGGGGCGCGCGCTCCTGCGCGATGCCACGGCCTCAGCGCAGGAAGGGCAGTACTGGATCGATACCGCCGACCCGGCCAGCTATGCGCTGGCACTCGAAGCCATCGGCCAGGCGCATGGCAAGATCGGTGCCATGCTGTATCTGTGGGGCCTGGAAGACAGCGACTGCCTGCGCGACTACCGGCATGCCGTGTATATCCTGCAAGCGATTGCCTCCACCCGGCTGGAAGTAGCACGCCTGCTGCTGGCCGGCTGCGAGTACACGCCGCTGGACCGCTGCTATGTTGAGTCGTGGATCGGTTTTGAACGTTCCATCGGTATCGTCTTGCCGCATACGCAGGTCGCCGCCGTCGCCTTGGACATGGTCGGTCCCGTGGCCGACATGGGGACATGCGTGCCTTTGCTATGGCAGGAGCTGCAGGTCGACAAGATGAAAAGCGTCCGCTACGACGCCGGCCTGCGCCAAGTATGTCAGATACGCCCAACGGTGCTGCAGGCGCAGCAGAGCGTGCTCAAGTCAGGCGCCACCTATCTGATCACCGGCGGATTGGGCGGGCTGGGCTATGTTTTTGCCGAGCATCTGATTCGCGCCTACGCGGCAAACATCGTCTTGACGGGACGCGCGCCGCTCGATGAGGCGAAGCGCGAACGCATCGACGCGCTGGAACGGCTCGGCGGCAAAGTACTGTACATCCAGGCCGATGTCTGTGACGGCGAGGCGATGCGCACGGGGGTACAGTGCGCGCGCGGAATGTTTTCATCGATTGATGGCGTGATTCACTCTGCCGGCATCGTCAGCGTACAGACCATCGTGCACCAGGATATGGCCGGATTCCAGTCGGTACTCGATTCAAAAATCGACGGCACCCTGGTGCTGGACGATGTGCTGCGGGACGAGCCCCTGGACTTCGTTTGCTATTTTTCGACCGTCTCGGCAATCATGGGCGATATTGGTACATGCGACTATGCGATTGCCAACCGGTTCCAGATGGCGTATGCCGAGTACCGCAATGGCCTGCGTGCGGCAGGGAAACGCCAGGGCCGCGCCATTGTCATCAATTGGCCGTTCTGGAAGGATGGCGGCATGGGGCAAGCGTATGGCGACGCGACTAAGATGTTCCTGATGCTGGGTGGCCAGCGGGCGCTCACCAACGCAGAAGGCATCACCATGTTCGAGCGCCTGCTGGCGCAGCCGACGGCTCAGCAAATGGTCATGATGGGACGCAGCGACCGGGTCTATCCATCGCTGGGCCTGGCGCATGCGATCGCGCCACCCTTGGCGGCACTGGCCTCGCCCACGGCGCCGACGGCCAGCCGCAGTGCGGCGCTGAGCGGCCTGGACCTGGAACAATGCATCGAATACGATCTGAAGCAGTGCGTCAATCAGTTGCTGGCCTTCCCGGTCGAGCAGTTGGATGTCGAACGGCATTTGGTCGAGTTTGGCTTCGATTCGATCAGTCTTGCTTCCTTCGCCAAGCTGCTGAGCACCCACTACAGTATCGACATCACACCGATCGTGTTCTTTGGCTTTCCATCGATCGCCAAGCTCACAGGCTATTTGTTGCAGGAACAGCTACCTGTCATGCAAGAGTTTTATGGCGATCCAGGCGCAGACACGCCTTTAGCAGCCACTGCTGCAGCTGGCCATCCGGCGACGGCCTAGATGCAGTTTGCCTTCCGCCGCTCTTGGCGGAAGGCAGGCTCGCCTGGCATTGATGGAAACACCAGGTCCGGCCACCCGCCTCCGGACGGCCGCAAAGCCGAAGCGGGAGGCGCCTTTCCCCCTTGGAAAGAGGGCTGTTCCTGTTCATTTATTTGTGCAACATCGCTAAATGACGGTGTTAAAATACAAACAACATCAGTCCACAGATCGCCTGCGCCTGCGCTTTCTCACTGATATTTCGCTCACCCATTTCGTTACATCCACTACATGATGAAATTGCGCGATGAAGAGATCCGCTGTGAACGGCCCACTGCAGCTTTCGACAGCTCCGAGCTGCTGTCGAACGTCATGCGCCTCAGCGATTGCGCGACCACCGCCCAGTTGCATGGCGAGTTGCAGCATCTAAGCCGGATACTGGGATTTGATTCCTTTCTGTTCGGTGGGCGTTTTCGTAACTCCAGTAGTGTCAAGATAGAAAAAGTCGAATCCAACTATCATGGGACATGGCGTGCGCGGTATGACCAAAGGGACTACGCGGGTGTCGATCCCACGGTGACCCACTCGCTCACCTCGCTCGTGCCGTTTATCTGGACGGATCAGATGTATGGAAACGCTAGCCAGCAGGCTTTCCGCGAAGAGGCCCATCAATACGGCCTGCTAGCAGGCGTCACTTTCCCGATTCAAAACAAGGATGGCGGCGTTTCCATGCTCAGCCTGTCCCTGTCGAGCAGAAGCGATGATGCACGTGGCCATATCCGGGAAATGCTCATGTGGGGGCCGCTGGTGGCGACCTTGGCCCATGAGGTAATGAGCAAGATCATCAAGAACTGCCAGACAGCCGGCCCGCGCCTGACCAAGCGCGAAAACGACGTGTTGCAGTGGATCGCGGCCGGCAAGAGCACCTGGGAAATTTCCAGGGTGCTGGGAATTTCAGAACATGGCGTGATTCATCATGTACGCAATCTGCTGCATAAATTTGATGTCACCAGTCGCCACCAGGCCGTGCTGAAGGCGATCTCCAGCGGTTTGTTATAAGGCCCGGCGACTGAGGCGTGCTCAGACGATGGACGCCATGCTAGAGCCGAGGGGCGCCAGCAGGGCATTTAGTTCGGCCGCATTGAATTTTGGCGCCAGCGCCGCGTCGCTACCCAGAATGTCCTCTGTCAGCGCCGATTTGCGTGCCTGCAATTCCAGTATGCGTTCTTCGATGCTGCCTTCAACCACCAACTTATAGACGAAAACAGGCTGATCCTGACCGATGCGGTAGGCGCGCGCAATGGCCTGTTCTTCCACAGCAGGGTTCCACCACGGATCGAGCATGATCACGGTATCGGCCGCCGTCAGGTTCAGACCCACGCCGCCCACTTTCAGGCTGACCAGCAAGATTGGCACCGTCTTGCCCTGGAAACGGGCCACCAGGGCGCCGCGCTGGGCAGGCGGCGTTTTTCCCGTCAGTGACAGCCAGGCCAGCTGCAACGCGTCCAATTCTTTCTCGACCAGGGACAGCATTTCCGTAAACTGCGAAAATATCAGGATGCGGCGTCCTTCCGCCACCAGACTGGGCAGCATGTCGCGCAGCATTTCCACCTTGGCCCTTTCGGTGGCCTTGGGGGGCACCTCGCCTTTGAGCAGCAAGGGATCGCAGCAGACCTGGCGCAACTTGAGCAAGGCATCCATGATGCGGATCTGCGATCCGGTAAAGCCGCGGCGCTGCAGCACGCTGCGCACCTGCTTGTCGGCGGCGACGCGCACGCTCTCATACAGGTCGCGCTGGCGTCCTTCCAGGCGCAGCAGCTTTACAACCTCGGTCTTGGGCGGTAACTCAGTGGCGACGTTTTCCTTGCGCCGACGTAGGATGAATGGCCGGATGCGCTGTGCGAGCAAGGCCGCGCGCAGCGTTTCGCCGTTCTCTTCGATGGGCTTGCGCCACAGGCGGGCAAAGCTGCGCACATCACCCAGGAAGCCTGGCATCAGGAAGTTAAATTGTGTCCATAATTCGCCCAGGTGGTTTTCCATCGGCGTGCCGGTCATGCACAGGCGATGGCGGGCCTGGATGCGGCGTACCGCGCTGGCACTGCGCCCGGCCGCATTTTTCACTGTTTGCGCTTCGTCCAGGATCAGCAGGTGAAAAGGCTGCGGCGCCAGCACGTCAAGATCACGCCACAACAACGGATAGGTCGTCAGGATGACGTCATGTTGCACGATGCGTGCAAAGTCCTCGGCCCGTTTCGCCCCCTGCAGGGCCAATACCCGCAGGCTGGGCGCCATCCGTTGGATTTCGGCTTGCCAGTTGAATACCAGTGAAGTGGGCAGTACCACCAACGCAGGCAAGTCCAGGCGGCCAGCCTGCTGTTCCACCAACAGATGCGCGACCACCTGTGCCGTCTTGCCCAGCCCCATGTCGTCAGCAAGGATACCAGCCAGCCGGTGTTCGCGCAGGTACTGGAGCCAGGCCAGGCCATGCAATTGGTAGGGCCGCAGGGTAATGCCCATGCCCGCAGGCTGGGCGACGGTCTGCGGCGCGCCGCTGCCGCGCAGGCGCTGGGCCAACGCGCGCAGGTCCTCGCCGCCCTGTAGCTGCAGGCTACCTTGCGCGCCGCCGCAGGCGGCATCTGCATGCAGCAGCTCTACGCCCAGCTCGTCGAGGCGCTGCGCATCCCATGACGACAGGCGCAGCGCACCCGGCTTGCGTTTGGGATCCGTAAGCAGGTCGAGCATGGCCGTGACAATGGCCTTGAGCGGTGCCGCCAGCGCATCGATGCGCTTGCCGCCGGGTGCGCGTAGGGAGATGCGGGCATGGGCATCGATGGCGGCGATCTGTTTGCGATCCAGCCAGCGCTGGTCGCGGCGCAGCAGGTCGGCGAGCATTGGCGCAAGATCAAAGGATTCACCGTCGATATCCACGCCCAGTGTCAGCAGCCACCATTCAGCCTTGCCTGGACCACTGCCGCCGGCCAGGCTCGCACTGCGCTCGTGCAGACGTGCAGCCACTTCGCGCCCCAGCACTTCGCCACTTTCAGGATCGACGATGAGACGCCAGGCTTCCACGGGCACGCTTTCATGCGCAAAGCCAGGATGCACGACGATATTCCAGCCTTTGGCCTGCAGCTGGGGCAGGTTGTCCGCCCAAAAATCACCAAATAATTCTTCTTGCAGCAACGACCACCATTGCATGGCCGGCGCCATTCCACCGGCACGCCATTGCAGCGCGTCTTCGGGTAGCGGATGCATGCCCAGACTACGGATCTGTTCCAGCGCATCGGTTTCGGCATGCACGTTGCGGCGCATGAGCAGCCACTCGCCCTGCGGATCAAGCAGTTCCTGCGTCAAATCGGACTCACTGGCGTACAACGATGTTGGGGCGGGCGTTTCCCAGCGCATGCCATCAGGCGTGGCATAGGTCCAATCGATCTGTGCCACCGTCACATTGCTGCCGCGGGGCGAAAACAGGCCGGCCGGACGCAGGCCCAGCAAACCATCGCCGCGGCTCAAGGTACGCAGACTCAAGCGTGGCCGGAAGCGGCCCAGCGTTTCGCGCTGCACGATGGAGACGCGGCGCACTGGCGCCGTCGGGGCAATATCATTCATACTCTCTCTCAATTCGTCTTGCATTCATATAGGCGTGGGCCAGGGCCGCACTGTCAGGCAGTGGGAGGAGGATCCGCCCGCCAATTGCCGTGAAACCCAAACGGTACGCGGCATGGCAATACCGCCGTCGCCAGCGGGCCGTCAGCCAGGTTTTCCGCGTCCAGTATCAACAATTCGCTACGCTGGTCACGCGCGCGCCAGGCCACGGCCAGCAGCCAGCCACGGCCTTCCGGCGCATCGGGGCCCGCTGGCGCAAAGACAGGTTCGGAAATGACGTCGCCATCGGGCAGCGTATACAGCGTACGGTTACCGCTCTGCAGGTCAATCCGCGCCAAGGAACCGAACAGCAGGTTCTGATAGGGATCGCGCGTCAGCGCGTCCGCATGGCAGGCATAGAAACCAGCACGATGGGGCATGGTCGCGTAACGATCATCGAAGCGTGGAAATTCGGCGGCAAGGTCATCGATATAATGGCGTTGGATCTTTCCGGTAGACAGGTCGATACGCCACCGGCATAGCCGCGCCACCATCCGCGCCGGGTCGCCCATGCGGCCACGCGTATCTGCCCAGCCGGGCGCGACCTCCGATTGCATCGCATGGGCCACGATGCAATCGCCATCTTCCCAGGCATTCATGAAATGAAAAACATGGCAATCCTCGGTTTCCAGCCAGCGCATGCTGCGCTGCGTGCCATCGCGGCGCCTGATGCCCACATACGAGCCCTTGCCTGGCTCCCAGGCGAACATTGGCTGGCCTTGCATGGCGCGCGTCATACTGGCCGTGAGCGGCATCACCGGATAGAGCGCGAAATGTTCAGTCAGCAGGAAGTCATGCACCATGCTCGCATAGGGAGCGCGGAAGGTTTCCAGCCGTGTTATCCGGCAATCGCGATCAAGTACACCGGCCAGCATGCCTGGCTGGCCGGCGCCATCGGCGGCATAGGCAAAGAAGTGCAGGGCGCCGCTGCGCGGATCGGTCCGCGGGTGGGCCGTAAACGGAGCGTGCAGCCTCCCCCCAAAATCCTGGTGCCCTTTCGATGCCAGGGAGTTGGCATCGAGTTCGAAGGGCTGATGGGACTCTTCCAACGCGAACAGGCGCCGGCCATGCCATATCACGTTGGTGTTTGCTGTACCACTGCACAGGCCCGCGGTCACGGGATGGCTAGTCAGGGGATTGCCGAAGGTACCGAACAGCGCTTGTCCCGCAGCATGTTCCAGGCGCCATTTCGGCGTGCGCATCCAGCGATTGCGGTACGCCACACGTCCATCGCGGATGTCAAATGCGTGCAGCATGCCATCCCCGGCAAACCAATGATAGTCGGCGTCGCGGGGAGGGTATTGGGGATTTGGTCCGACACGGCACAACGTGCCTGACAGGCCCGCTGGCAGCCGGCCTGTCAGGCGCAGGCCGGTGATGTTCGTTTCGCTCATGACTGGGGCGAAATTGCCCTGCAGGTAAGGATTGCTATGCATGTTCAAGCGCCGCCGGTATCAGAAAGAGGTCGTCGCGCAGATATCCTCCGACACCTGCTCTTCCACCAACGGAATAATCCGCTTGTGCGTCAGCTGTTGCGGCTGTGGCGTGCTCGCTGGTGCGCACACCGCGATCAGGGCGGCCGCTTGCCGCCACTGCCAGAAGCGCCAGCGCGTGGCCCTGTCACCCAGTGCGGGCTGCATGTGCATGGCGATATGGCCACCGACACCGAAGTCAAAACTGAACTGATCCAGCGGAATCGACATGCCCATGCCGCGCGCCTTGATGTAGGCTTCCTTCAATGTCCAGTAACGGTAAAAACGTTCGGCCCGGAGGTGAGTCGGAATGGCCGCCAACGCAAGCGCTTCCTCAGCACAGAAATAGCGCGCCACCGTGTCCATGGACGGCGGGCGCCCACTCAGGCATTCCGTGTCGATGCCCAGCGCATGGTCGCAGCTGACGCACAGGACCACCAACTGGCCGCTATGACTGAGATTGAACGCGATCCTTGCCGCCTGTCCCCCGTCATTGGCGACGGCAGGCTTGCCATAAGCATTGCAGGAAAAGCGCCACTGCGCGGGCGAGACAGGCGCGTAACGTGACAGCACGGTGCGCAGCAGCACCCGCGTCACCAGATAGCGGTGCTGGTCGGCAGGAAAATGGAAGCGCCTCGCCTGGCTTTTTTCCGTTTCCGTCAATAAATACCAGTAACGCTGCAGCAGCGCAGGCTGGTGCATATCGTCCAAATGGGCGCACCAGACATCGATACGGGCGAGATCCAGTGTGAGCAGTGTGCCGATATCAGGCCCCTTGCACCAGCGGTGCCGTGACGCCTAGCGCGGCCAGGTGCCGCACTTCACCGCCAAAGGGCGACATCAGCGCCTGCGCGATCGACTTGGAGCCCGGCTTGAGAGTGTATTTCAGGAATGTTGCCAGTGTTCCCGCCGGTCCCAGATCGAGATAACGATAAGGCGCACTTTTTTCCAGTTCGGCAATGGTGTCCTGGAAGCGGATCGGTTTCCTGGCCACTTCCCAGAAATAGTTTGCCGACAGCAGCGTCAGGACGCGGGCGTGGGCGCAGCATGCCATGGGAATTTTCGCGGGTCTCTGAGGCAATGCGGCCAGCCCGCGTTCGATGCAGGGCTGGGCCGCATCGATCCAGCGCGAATGGAAAGCGAACGACACCGGCAGCGCCTGGAACGTCAGTTGGCGTTCCCGCAGCACGGCCTGGATGGTGGCCATGCTGCCGCGCTGTGCCGCTATCACGAAATGGCTGTCGAAATTAATGGAGGCGATCTCGAATTCCTCGCGCAGATCCTCCAGTACGCGGGTGTTGGGCGTGCTCAGGATGGCGATCATGCCACCCGGCAGGCAGTGCTGTTCCAGCGCATGTGCTTGCATCATCACCGCTTTGAGCGCATCTTCCACGCCGATGCATCCCGAAATGGCCGCTGCCGCCGCTGTGCCCAAACTGACGCCCAGCGTCAGATCCGGCACAATTCCCTGTTCCATCACAGCTTGTGCCAGTGCATACTCGACCATGAAAATGGCTGGATGGGTCAGCAGCGTCCTGTCAAAGGATTCCCCCTTGCCGCGCCGCTCGTCGTACAGGATATCAAGCACGCCCTGCCCGCTGCTGTTACGCACGAACTGATCCATATCCTGCATCCAGCGGCGAAACGTGGCATTGTGCTCATATAAGCTCTTTCCCATATGGAAATAGTGAGATCCCTGTCCTGAGAACATGAAAACGGTGGGGACTGACGGCATGGCTATCCTATCGGGGAGGCGGCATCGTACGCCTTGACATCAAGGGCGGCATCGCCGCCGCAAAGCAATTCAAAACCGAGCCAGCGGTAGTAACTGCGCCAGAAGCAAACGGCATCCTCGGCTTCGCTGCGGGTGGGGTAGTCCTCGATGACAAACAGGTCGGATTCGCTACGCCGGCGCATCTCCGCAATCCAGAGGGCCAGGCCGCTACTGCCGCTGCGTGCAAGGCTACGCAGAATCTCTTCCTTGTGTTCGTCGGGCCGGCAGTCGCACAGGCCGATGTACGACAATTGCTCGGCGGCATGGCCGGCGCCGAATACGTAATAGCGGGAATCCATTATCTTGCCTCCGTCATCTGCGTAGTCGCCGCGCCTGACACCTGAAAAACCGCAGCAGCGCGCAGCTGTTCAGTCATAAATTTTGATCGCCATGCCAGGCTGGCACGCGGGAGCAAGATACTTGTCGTCACGCTGGGCAAGGGCATTGACCAAGGCTGCTTCCGTGGCATGGCTGGCCTCTATCCACAGCGCTACCGCGCGCGCCACCCCCATCGGCACCACGGGTCCCAAGCGACGTGGCGCCATGTTGGCATGCTTGAGCATGCGTTCCATTGCCGGCGTGGTGACCGTTACCAGATGGTTGATGCCATACTTGCGGGCTAGGCGGACGACATGCAGCATCATCTGCATTGGCAGCAAACTCAGACCAAATGTGGCACAGTCCTGCTTACGCACAGCAAAGCGGCTCAGTTCCCAAATATCGTCGCCGCAGGGCGCATCGCCGTCGAGCAGCACAGGAAACACGTCGCGCAGCATGTTCGGTCCTGTCGTTGGCAGCATCCGCCAGCAGCCTTGCAAGGTATTGCCGTCCTTGGCCAGCATGTACAGGGGATTAAGCTGGTCGTATTCGTCAAACTCCATACCATCCTGCGTGTGGACATCCCAGCCCAGCCGTTCACGAAACATAGAGTGACGTAATCGAAACATTTCCTGTTCGTCCGAGTTTGAAAGAAAAATACTGCCTCTTTTAATCGCTACGATATTCATGGTGAACGCTCCTGTATGTCAGGCTTGAATATAGAATGATCGCCAAGACATCGTAACTACATGCTCATGTAGGATCCGCGCACAAAATTCCCCTCCTGAAAAGTACAGATTCATATTTATGAAATTATTAAAAAGATAATTCGTGTTGACATGGTGAATGTATTTTCCATTGATATACGAAAGATGGAAACAATTTTTTCTACGGAGAGAAACCAGATAGATGAAATATCCCTCCTGAAAAAAATAGGAAGATCGTATGGCCTGCAGAAAAACAATGATCTGCACTGCCATGTCATGGTCCCGTACGATGTCCGAGACAATCTCTCATTGACTGTCACGACGTCCAATTAGTCTTCCTTGAAGGTCATGGTTAACATCGATGAACTTCATGGATGGACGCTCATCGAGCGGTGCAGGCGCAATCCGTCTCGCATGGCCTGCAGAGGAAAGAATCATCCGCGAATGCAAGCGCTGCCAAGTGAGTCACATGTGTCAATGACTCCACTGTAGAAAACGCTCACCAAGCATCAAAGATGGCATGACCGGCTTTTGAAACTCATACCGAGTGGCTGGCAATTACCTCACCAAAGCTATCTTTCTTGCTGCGATATTTGTATCTACCATAAATTCATTGACAACTTCAGAGCCGTGCTTGTCTCTTCAGAGTTTACTCTTCGGTGGATATAGTATGTTCCATCAGGCAACAAGATTATTGTTATCGAAGTATAGTCGAATATCTACCATGCACCGCTGGCACTATTCGTGATACGTGTAGGCCATATACACTGCGAGGAAGAGACTGTACAAACCCCAGATCAAAAATCTGCGCTCATAAAACAATCGATTTCCAGAAAACCATGCAAGTGAAGGGCCGGCAACTTTCGGACAAGCCATGAATGATTCGCTCTCGAAAGAAAATAATCCTCGCTACTTTCTTGAAATACCATGTTACTTGGAAAATGGGAGGCAGTTACCCTTGCATGTTCGGATTTGCAGATTCGAAGCGGAAGTGGAATCAATAAAGTTCTTTTTCGCAAAAAATTTCTGATCGATGATCGTCAAAGGGGCACCGCCAACACGTGAAGGGGCATCGGTGACGCTTCGTCCGGTTGATCTCGCGATTGCCTCCGAAACGATTGGCATCCTCCCAACCCAACAGGACGGCAAGGATGTCAAGGAAACTCCAGGCAGAAAATTGAACGCACTTTTGCAGTAAAAACGCTACCGCAGGATACTGATCCAGAGGCAGGCTTGCGCCTTGTCCTGAGCGCATTGGTGCATGCGGCGAACGAGAGCGCCTTACTGATCCACACGGCCAGCTTGCTGACCACCACTGCCAACTGCATCCCCCTCGAAGATGCCCACCGAGTTTAACTGACACATGTGCGGACCCGCGCACGTCGGCATTTCCTCAAACCGCTGACACGCGACGGCAGAAGTTCCACACTTTTCGCCACGGCACTTCTGCTCGATGCAGGGCCGACACCTATCGTACTGCATGCCATCAGTGCCTTCGCGAGCGACATGGCCAACGCAAAAAAGCAGCACAGCTACGCACGCTTCCTGATGCACGGATATGGCGATCGGAACAGCCAATGCCTGCGCTTCCCTGGCACCACACCGGCCGACGCCCAACGCTATCCTCAACGTAGCGTCATACTGAAGCCGTTCGCATAGGCTTTGGCACAGGACGACATGCCCACATGCGTGCAGTGCCCAAGGTCCCTCTCTCAGTCAGGGAGCTTTTCGTCGAACTTAGCGCTTGCCCTCGCTTGAATTGCACTGCGTCTGGTGCAAGAATAGACATGCATATGTTGAGAATCGCTCTCAAATTGCTCCGGTTCCTTGCCCATCGCGGACTTGTCACCGGATCCTGCTGCACCGCTGCGGCAGGCGTAGCGGTCGTTACCCGCCACTCTCATCGGCGCTTCTGGCGCCGATACGTTGCCCTTGCAACTGTGAACTGGCCATCGATCTACTGGCCAGATCCTTCACTTGGATAGCTGCCATAGATACTGGGAAGTCCTGCACTGGAAAAACCATGTATTGAGGTGCTTGTGTCTGCGGCAGGTATCCGCCGCATCATCGTTGTCTACTTATTTTTTCGTTCGCTTGCGGGGTTCCCGAAAACCCCGCCTGGGGCTCCGGAGACTCCATCTTTTCTGGAGAACTATCATGTCCCATCGATACGATCTACTGCATCACGACCGTTCAATCTGCATTCTCCTTGGCGGTTCCGGCATTCTCCCTGCATGCAGGGAGCAAGCTAGTCTAAGCGCGCTCCCACGGGACCAAGCACTGACGGTAGGCATTCAGCAGAGCCCAGCCAAGGCGCGTCTGCTTTCAAGTTGGCCGCAGATGCCGCATACCTGCCGGCTCCTGTGCCCTGCACGGCCCAGGCTTTCCTGGTACGCCATGGCACTCGCGTCTCTTTTCCATGTATCGGTCAGTAAGCTGCCGCAATGGGCTGCGCGCAGTCATCCATGCGTCAACCTGGCAAATAAACAGGGAGGCTGAGATGAGTACCATGGTATTTGGCAACGGTGTCGAACCTGGCGGCATGGAACTGGACGATGAACGCTATCGAGGAGAGTGTCCCGGATGCGGTCATGAATGGGCACGCTACCGCTACTGGGAAAATGCCGACTCCGGGTCAATCAATCAGTACTGGAGCATTGACTGTCCCGCCTGCGGTGACTGCTTTCCCTACGGGGAGGAGTAGTCAGTCCAACGGCTACACCAGCCATTCGCTGGCGAGCTGCAGTCCAACCCTGCCGGTGCAGTAGGCCATCACAGCAGGCAGTACTGCTTGCAGCCAGTGGCCAACGTCAATTGGCTAGTGCATCTCACGCCTATGCTGCCGGATAACTCCCGGCGGGCGTGGCATGCAGCCACCGCAGATACCGGCTGCGTGGCAAGCAATCCATAGCAGCCTCCCTATTCAAGCCTGCCGCTGGGCTTCCTGCGGCGCCAGGCTACGCCGACAAGGTAGTCCGTGTGCGCATGGCACAGCGATGAAGCGCGATATCACACCGTCACAACCATGCGGTGAGCGGGAACCATTCACGGCCCATCGCTGAAATGCATGATTCAGCAACCACCCCACAACCCAAAGCACGGAGGAGCACATGAAACACCATTTTTCACCTTTCCATGGAGTGCATGCGCTGGGCACTGCCAGTTCGGCTAGCGAGCCTGCCGCATTGATTGAACAGCTGGAGGCGCTGCCTCCAGGTACGCGCGTCGTGACCCGGGATGGCGCGCATTTCATTCGCACAAACAGAACATGTTTTTGTTTCTGCGACCTGGCGACGGGTCACCTGTGCTCGGCAAAAGATCTTTGCTACCTGCACGGAGGGGCGCTGCACGACGGCGCAGGGCGTATGCATTAAGGAGTCATAAAATGGATGAGGTTCTGAGTATTACCATCAGATTGATTTATCAAGACTATTGCCGCGCACTGGACATGCAATGCCATCCACAGCACCGGCATGAACGCATGAGTGTATTGCTCTTCCGCGCTGAAGAAATCGGCTATGACGACTACGCGCGCGGCAATAACCAGGTACCGCACCTCTTCAATTGCCAGATTGGACTGCGCGATGCCTGGCTGATGGGATTTGCGGAGGCAGCCATTCGCGACAGCGTGAATCAGCTAAGAGCATCGTCGCAGCCGAGCCGGCAGTCCCGTGAAGCTGACGGGCCAGGATAGTAAGCAGGTACTGCTTCCGGGCCATGCCGAAGCTGGCAATATGTCTATTGAGTGCGAAGTCATGCAGAAGCGTCCCCATTGTTCTGGCGACGCTACCGGGATCGCGGCCGGACGGCCGCGCCGGCTTCCTTGACGGAGATGATGCTGAGCCGCCAGGCGAAGCCGGCCGGCAGTCCTATTGGGAACGAATGTCGGCGCTCTCGCCACTACCGCCAGGCTGGCCATCCTTGCCCATGGAGACGATGTCGTACTCGCCTTTGGTGCCTGGCGAGCGGTATTGGTAGGCGTGCCCCCATGGATCCAATGGCACATTCTTTTTCAGATAAGGGCCATTCCAGCGTGTGCCTGCGCTTGGCGGCGCGAGGAGCAATGCCGCCAAGCCTTCTTCTGTTGTGGGATAGCGTCCCACATCCAGGCGATAGGTATCCAGAGATTTTTCAAATGCCTCGATCTGCGCCTTGGCTACAGTCACCTCCGACTTGCCCAGCTGGGCGAAGTATTTCGGACCGACATACGCTGCCAGCAAGCCGATGATCACGATAACGACCAATAATTCGAGCAATGTAAAGCCGCCCACGCCGCGCAACAGCGCCAAGTTCTTCCTTCGTATTCCGTGCATTGATTCCTCATTCATTGTTTGCCGATTGTTGCTACCTGCTCTAAATGCAGCTATGCGTCAATTGTATCTCTGCAGTCCTGCCTCCGGATGTATTTCGTTATCTGGCTTCTTCTCGTTTCGCTGACTTGAGTACAACTTCGCCAGGTCGGAGGAGTCGTGAATGGCAGGTTCCCACGGCGCAGTTCACGGCATAGGTAGTCATTATCGAGAAGGAAGCGGTCCCGCTTGATGTATCGCCTTCATAGCGATAAAGGCACGATCGATATTGTCCACGTGATGGGTGCCGTTGTCGTCGTGCCGCATTTGACTTCACCATCGGCGTGTCCTACATTGAGAGATAATTCAGCAGCAGCTGGCCCTGCAAGCATCGGCGAGCCACCATAGTTGCGCGCAGCACCGTCACTTTGCCTCTCGATGGCTGTCGCGTCACCACTGTCCTCCTGTCGCCATCCTTTCCATCTTGAGACCTTTCGTCGCGCCGCATCGCTGTTTCATGCGCGCGTCAAAAGGTTTGTAGGACGGTAGCTGGCAGCCCGTCATTGCGGTTCGTGCCGCATCTTAAGCCAGTCTTGTCATTGCCGGCTCCGCCGGTATTCTTTCACCCCCAGGGACAAACAATCCCGGGGGATTGATTGCCCCTGCTCCATGGGAGGCAATCATGCATAGCACATTTAACCATTCCGGCCTGACACCCGAATCAGGCCGAACCCTGTCACAACCAGACATGTTTCAGATCGACAAAGGTAGTCAAGGCGATCTGAGTAGCCAGGCATTACTGCAATTCATTGATACCGAGCCTGACGTACAGTGGGATGAGCAAGCAGTGGTCGACCTTCACTGGCTGCTCCTGACGAAAATCGACGGGCTTCGCGATCCACTTGCGCCACTGGAAGAGAAGTTTGAGCTGCTGCGCTGGATCTTTACCGACCCTGAACACGACCGGATGCCGTTTTCCTTTGCCCGCTGCCTGGAAGTGGTGGGAACAAGTCCGCTTTCTCCGACTGCCTACTTTGGCAAGCTCTGCGTTGACGACATTCGCGGCTGGATTCTCAGCCATTTGAAGGCATGGTTCAGCGCTTCGCTGCACCACTATCCGGCCTGGATACAGTCCGAAATCCTGCACCACCCCGACTGGGTCGCACACCAGCTGGAGAAAAATCCGCAATGGATCAACCAGCAGATCAAGCAATCTGCCGTCCAGACCGATCTGTTTTCCTGAAGCGTCGGCATGCTTCAGCAATCCGGCTCCGCCGCACCAACCACCATTATCACCCGTCATTTCAAAGGAGATCAACGTGAAAAATTCATTCAACCATGTCGCCGGTCCCCGTGGCCGCATGCTCCGCGTCACAGCGATGGCGGATCTGTCGTATCTCGTCAAAGAAAGGGAGGTGGTATACGGCCGGCCAGGCCGGTATTTCTTTGTCGGGAAGCGCCGGAACCTGGCATTTGTGATCCATGCCGAAGGCAATGGCTTCGAGATCAGGAGAGCGGATAGCCATGCTGCGAACGAAGTGCACTACGTGACGGACCAGCAAGCAGCCGAAACCGTCATCGGCAGCGCACTGCGCGACGGCAAGCTGTTCACGCCAAGGCTCGCCGATTAACCGATTTTCATCCACAAGCGGGGTGCAGACCCCGCCGGTCGCGCTTCGCTGCTGGGGTGCTGACCAATGGAGGAGAAGATGAGGAAAGAGGAATTTGACGAAAGAATGCGTAGGATGCTACCGCTGGCACATGGCCGGTGGACGTCGATCCTGGCGCAATGTGGCATCGACGAGCGGTTGTTAAATCACCGCAATGGCCCGTGTCCCATCAATGGCTGTGGCGGTAGAGATCGCTTTCAATACACCGATAAGTTTGGTGAAGGGAACTATTTTTGCCGGCACTGCGGTGCCGGCGGCGGTTTCAAGCTGCTGCAGCATTGGCTGCGAATCAGCGCCGGCGAGACGCTGCGCACCGTCGAACGCGTGCTCAACGTGCTTCCCGAGGAAGCCCCCGGAGAAGCACCTCAGCGCGCGGTCCATGATACCCGGCGCAGCCGGAACAAAGTCTGGAACGAGACCATACCGATCCGTGCGGGAGACGATGTCGACCGCTACCTGGCCAATCGCGGCATCGCCTTGGAACACTATCCGGCGACGCTGCGTTTACACCCGGCGCTGCCGTATTTTGTGCGGGAAGGTGCGGCAGGCAAGTACGTGCATGTGGCTGATTTTCCGGCCATGGTGGCTTGCCTGCAGGGGAAGGATGGCGGCATCGTGGCGTTACACCGCACGTACTTGAAAAATGGCGCGAAGGCCCCCGTCGAGGAACCGAAAAAGCTGCTGGGCGATGCCTGGTTTGGCTCGGCCGTCCGCCTGGGAGAGCCTACGACTGAATTGTCGGTGTCAGAAGGCATCGAGAATGGCCTTGCGGTGCTCAAGCGCACCGGACCACCGGTCTGGCCTGCGCTAACGGCCGGCAACCTGGAACATATCTGGATCCCGGATTCGGTTGCCAAGCTGAGAATTTACGCCGACAACGATGCGGATCGCTGCTTTGATGGCCAGGCATCGGCCTACTTCCTGGCGCGTCGCTTGAAAAAGACACGCCGTACGACGCCCATCGAAGTGGAGGTGTTTGTTCCCAAAGCACCAGGATCAGACTGGACGAATGTGTTTGCAGCGGCATTGTGCTGCACGAGCAAAGCGGCGTGATCCTTCGATAGGAACCGGAACGTGAGGTATCACGTCTGCTGATGGCGCCAGCGGCAATACCGGGTGGCGCATGGACGCCGCACGATGCGTCCAGGTAATGCACTACTTTGTATTTTCACCCTGCGGGGATGTTCCCGCCCGGGTGCATCTCCGCTTTTTTTAGGAGATCATCATGAGAGAAGGCCGCACCCTGAAAGATCTGGCTGTTGAACTTGAACGTCAGCTGGCCAGCAAGAAAGACTTGATCGTACCGTCGATGAAGATGCGCCTGTCCACCAGTATGACTGGGCAGTGCACTTTATTGATTGACGAATCCGATGGCCCGCGCGAATACCCTGTCAATGCATTCGCCTTGCGCCAGATTGCCGATAAACATGCGATCCCGCATGGCTACTTTGAACGCATGCGCCAGGAAAAGCCCGTGCTGCTCGACCGGAACGTGAATACCTGGCTGCACGCGCAACCCCAGATCAACCGGCTGGTACGCACGCTCGATGGCAGGGCCCGTGCGTTCCTGACCGACCGCTATCGCCGCATCGACCACTGGGACCTGGCGAACTACATTCTGCCCATCCTCGACCGGCTGCCCGGCGCCCGCTTCGAATCGCTGGAACTGACGGAGTCGCGGTTGTACCTGAAAGTGGTGACCAGCAAGGTCTGCTGCGAGGTCGCCCCTGGCGACGTGATACAGGCAGGCGTCGTGGTGAGCAATTCGGAAATAGGCAGCGCCAAATTGCGTGTCGAACCACTCATCTATCGCCTGGTGTGCAAGAACGGCCTGATTGCCGCAGACCGTTCGATGCGCAAGACGCACCTGGGACGCAAGATGATCAGCGATGAGGATCATGTGATCGTATTTCAGGACGACACCTTGAAGGCCGACGATCATGCCTTGTTCCTGAAGGTACGGGACATGGTCGAAGCCGCAGTATCGGCAGCGACCTTTCAGATGATCTCCGCCAAAATGCAGAAGACCATGGGCATCAAATTGACGGGAGACCCTGTCAGATCGGTGGAGGTATTGGCGAACCGCTTTGCCCTGAACGACGAAGAGCGGGGCGGGGTATTGCGTTATTTGGTTGAAGGCGGCGCGTTGTCCGGTTATGGACTTGTCAACGCCGTAACGGGCTACTCGCAAGAAATTGCCGACTATGACCGCGCCACGGCATTCGAGGAATTCGGCGGACATATGCTCGATTTCGAACCGTCCGAGTGGAAAACCATTGCGGCTGCAGCTTAGCCGAACCTATCTGCGCGATGACAATTTTTCTTGTTATCGCGCAGTACTCTCTTCCCGCTGCAAGGACGCACACGTCCTGTTTGTCTGCAAACAGCCAGGATAAACCATGGTAGCGGCCACCGAGGTGCATGGGCAGCAACATGGACGCACACTATCCCCCCACACCGCCAACGAATGCGGTTTCCCCAGCGAGCTTGCGCTGCCCCCACTCTGCCTGGTCTACCCGGCCGCTCAGAAGTGCACTGGATTGAACACCAGCTTGACTTTTCCCATGATCTTCAAACCAGGCAAAGGGCGCGGGACGCTGATCGGCGCGTAGCGCATATTCTCGCATCGCAATACCAGATCGCGTCCCAGCAGCACTTCAATGTGGCGCACCAGCATCTGCCCCGAATAGTCCAGCACGTAGGTGCCGTTGGCATCCGTGCGCGTATCAAACATGTCAAAAAAGACGGCGGCGCCCGGATTAATCAAGGGTGCCATGTCATCCCCCGACATGACATGCACCTGCCAGGCATGCAGGTCGGAGGCGGCTTGCGCAATCAGGGCCCCGATCCAGTCTGGGCGCTTTTTATGCTCATCAGCAACGTGTGCGGCAACACCGTCGACCAGGTCATCAAACAGAAACGCTGTGCGGTGTTGTGTCAGCCCAAGCATCCAGTTTGCGTCCACACCGAACTGGATGCACAGGATGGCCAGCGATCGCAAGTCCGGCAGGCCAGGCATTCCCGGCTCAATCCAGCGGCTGACCGTTTGTAGCGCGCGGCCTGTAATGTCGCTCAGGAAACGTTGACGTTGCGTTACAGGAATATTCAATTTTGCGAGCTCGACATTTAATCTGTTGCGGAAACCTGGCACGAGATCAATCACGACAGTACTTGCTGTCTCTTTTGACAACGGTACAATTTTTTTCAGCGTATTCATTTTTGTGCTACTCCCCAGAGTCAAAAATCGCGGAGCCAATTTATTTGTAAGGCATTTGCAGCATTTGCTATTTCCTCCCATCACTAAATACACGTCACATTTCGAGAGCTACCACATAAATAATTATAATCAAGTCGCCCCTCCAATTTCCCCCCCACTTCCTACCAAAAGAAGCATCTGCTATTGACTCCCCGTTTTTCGTGGTGTAGCCTAAAAATCAAATAGGCGAGCGAATTACTTACTAAGAATAATTTAATAGACGAGATTGCTAATTTTCATAGCAGCCACCAAAGTTATTACCTTTTTTTAGTTTCAATATGGAAAAGATTGAGGGCGACCATGGATAACGACCACGTTTTTAATAGTGTGCAATGGATGAACTTTCAGTTATTGACGCTCATTCATTCCAACCTCAAAACCAACCCCGCTGCCACTGCATACAGCTTCAGGCTCACGAAGGAACAGTGCACGCGCTTGCTCAAGATGAGTTTTACGGACATCCAGACCATCGCCGTCAACATGACGGGTGAAAGCCTGTTCTTGCCGCGTGACAACCTGCTTCAGCTGCTCGATGCCCCAGCCGGGCTGGCCAGCATCCTCTCTGCAGTACGCAAGCATGTGCCACCTGGCAGCAGGATGGAGCCGGGCATGGCGATGTCCTCTTGAAGGAGGTGCGTCATGGGCCATATTCAGGTGAATCGCCATATCAACGCGTTCATTCTTGCTGATACCTGCGCGCAGCTGGGCGCCACCATCGGCACCGCATCCTGTGTCAGCGGATTGAGTGTGACCGTCCTGCGCCGTCTCTTGTACGACCAGTCCGGCGAGAAACGTGGGAGGGGAATTGCTTCGGCCATTTTCTGGTATGAACGGGCGAACAATATGGCCAAAGCAGACGCCTGCATGTTTGCGGCCATTTTCATGCAGGTCTGCGAGCTGAATGACTTTGGAACAAGCTACACGCCTGGCAATGCGTTGATTGATAGTTTTAAATTGTATTCGGAACGATGCCGGCGTGATCCGTATGTATCGATTGACCGTGCATTTTTATTGGCCTGCCATTTAAAAGGCATCTGGACGCAGCGTTCGCCATCGCTGTTATTGAAAACATGCCGCTACTGTACTTCTCAATATATTGTTCATCGAAGAAATGTAATGAGTTGCAATAACCCATGCATCTTCTGCCATCTGGTCAAAGGCTATGCGACGGATCCACGCATTCGCCGGCATTTTCCACAACCTGATCCGCACACTGCCCTGCAGGTGCACCAGCCGGATCTTGCCGCGCACTACGCCCTCCGACGCGCCGGCCATGCCTAGCCCGGAGAAAAGATCAGCTCCCATGAACTACGGCATATTATTGATGTACTAAGGAACCATGCATCATGCGCTGGCCAGCCTGGCTCCAATCGATCTTGCGGCGTAATCCGCGCGGCGGCACGGAAGCGGAACGGGCGCGCCTCCCGCAACAGCATCCAGAACAGAGCATGGCAGATGCATCCCGCCAGCACGAGGGTATGGCCATCCGCTCCACAGAGGCAATTATGCAGAGCCAGCGTGCGTTCATTCAGCGCATCAAATTGTCATATGGCAGTGATCACGAGACATTCCAGAGAGAACTCATCCCACCGATCCGCAAGTTCATCGACTATGTGCTCGACTTGCCAGCAACGCCCAATCAGCACTTCTGTGCCAGCGGAGGGATGGTCGACCTGGGATTAAGGACGGCATTCTTTGCCCTGCAGGCCACCGATGACCAGATTTTTGAAGGGCGCGCGACCATTACGGCCCGGCGACATCTGGAGCCGCGATGGCGGCGGGCCACGTTTATCGCCGGCCTGTGCGCTGAACTGTACCGGACACTGAGCCATATCCGGGTCAGCGATGAGCATGGCGAGCAATGGCAGCCCTTTCTCATGCCGTTGGCACAATGGGCCGCGCGGCGTCAGGCAAGGCATCTGGTGGTGCGATGGGAACACGGCATGCCGGAAACACGCTCGGTTGGCTTGTTTGCGCTGCCGATGATCATCACCCCGGAGACGATGGCGTATCTGGCAGAGGGCAACAGCGTGGTGGTACCGCACATGCTCGCCGCGATCAGCGGCAGCACGACACGGCAGCAGCACAACTTGGTAGACGAGCTGGTACGCCGGGCGGCCGCCTTTGTCATCGACAAGAACCTGCAGGAAAGCGCCCGAATACAGGGTGCTTTGAAACCCGCGCTGCATCTGGGCCGCTATTTTCTCGACACCATGAAGGATCTGGTCGACGCGCATCCTGGATGGGTGCCGAACAGCGAGAAATCACGCGTCTGGTTCGGCCCTGACGGGGTGTTCATCGTCTGGCCGAACGCGGTTGCCGACATTCTCAAGGTCCTGGAGGAAGCATTGCTGCCGGGGCTGCCCCAGTCGGCCAGCGAGGTATTGGACATCCTGCTGGCCAACGGCATCGCGCAGCCGCGGGACGAGGTACAGCTTACCTGGCTGATCAAACCGCCCAACGTGGCCAGCGCGCTGGAGGCGGTCAAGCTCGATAGCCCTGGATTACTCTTCGAAGGCATGGTGCCGCAACCAGTGCCGCTGGCGATGCCATTGGCGGTGACGGCCAAGGGTTCGCGCCCGTCTGCACCACCCGCGCCAGTGCCGGGCGCGGCGCAGCGATCGGGACAAAATCCGAAGCCGTCTTCATCGGACGGGGCCAAGACCAGCGCACCAGTTCAACATTTGCGGCTCGCCGCTGATAACACAGCAGCCAGGCCGGCGCCCGTGGTGCCAATCACCTCTGGCAGCAAAACAGCCGGCGTGGAGGATCTGTTCTCCGGAATCGAACCCGGCAGGGAACGCGCTCCCAACGGCATGGACGACATGCCGCCGGCAGCCGGGACAGTGGAGGCAATCCCTGCCGGCCAGAATGACTTGCCGGGGCCGGAGATCGAGATGTTGTCGTTCGCCGCGCCCATGCGCCTGCACCCTGCGCTGGTGAAGGCCGTGGCAGATATCCTCCATACGCTGAACTTGCCGGTCTCGCGGATGGCCTGTTTGACCACCTCGGAGGGAGTCTTCATTCCGCTCGGTGAGCTGGCGCAGCGCCAGATTGACATACAGACCGCCATCCGCAGCATGACGGAACTTGGTATGCTGGTACGGCAGCGTGGTAAGGGCACCACCATCAACTTGCCGTTTCGCGGCAAGACCGTGCCTGGCGTGGTCCTCAAGCCGGCATGCGTCAACGGCTTGCATGTCGAGGATTTCAAAGATCCGGATGCCGAGGAGTGACCCATGCTGCTGCGCAAATACGAAATGCCGTGGCGCCGGCCGTCAGAACTGCTGGCAGGAACGGCCTGGATGACCGCGGCGGCGGCCTTCGTGTACATGACACCAGATGGCATGCCAGTCAAGCTGGGCCTGTGTTCTGCCGCGGCCGCTGTACTCATGGCCGCCATCCGCATGCGGCAGGGCCTGCATATCGTCAAGGTGCGCGCCGCCCTGTCAGGGCGCGCCATGGAAATGATCAGCACCAGTACCCTGGCAACGTACATACAGCAGGACGACCGGCTTTTCCTGGGCTTTGGCTTCGAATGGACGCCGGTGCACTCCCAGCGCCTCTACGAGCTGTCGAAGATCGACTACAAGGACTACCTGATCTCGCCGCTGCTGCAGAAAGTGCTGGGCTATGCGATTGGACGCAGTTACGTGATCCAGCCGCAGCCCGATGCGGAGATCGGCCTGCCGATACTGCACGGCGTCAGCCCCGTGGAAAAGCCCCTCTACCGGCCGCTGCAAAACTTCGAGGGCGGCACGGTCATCGTCGGCACCACGCAGGCCGGCAAGGGCGTCATGCTGGGCAACCTGCTGACCCAGGCCATCAAACGCGGCGATGTCGTGATCATCCTCGATCCAAAAAATTCCAAGCGCCTCAAGCGCATTGTGATGCGAGCCTGCCACGACTATCGCGATCCAGACACTTTTCTGTGGTTTCATCCTGCTTTTCCGGAAAAAAGCGCCCGCATCGACTTCACGTTCAACTGGCAGAAGCCAACCGAGATCGCCTCGCGCCTGGAATCGATCCTGCCACCGGATACGGCCGGCGCCTTCACGGCGTTTGCCTGGAGCGCTGTCAATGTCGTGTGCCAGGGCATGGTCACCCTGGAACGGCGTCCGAATCTGATGAAGCTGATGCGCTACATCGAAGGCGGCATCGAGCCGATCCTCGAAGCCTGCTTACGGCGGCACTACCAGACCTTGTTCGGTACAGGCTGGCGCAGCCGGCCGGACATGGCGCACCTGCTGGACAAATCCAGCCGGGGCCTGATCAAGGCTCCGAGCCCGTCCGCCAGTGCCGACCTGCTAGCGTTCGTCGCCTACTATGAGCTGCTCCTGCCGGAAGCGCAGCATGACAAGGTCATTGACTCCCAGATCGGCGTCTTTCGCCACAACCGCGAGCACTACCAGAAGATTACGGCCAACCTGCTGCCGATCCTGTCCATGCTCACGTCAGGAGACCTGGGCAAGTCGCTTTCGCCGAATCCCTTTGATCCGGATGACGAGCGGCCAATCATGAATTTCGAGAAGATCGAGCGGGGAGGGCATGTCCTCCTGATGTGCCTGGACTCGCTGCCGGATCCCTCTGTCGCCAGCGCGATCGGCGCCCTGGCGCTGGCCGACCTGGCGGCGCGCTCTGGCATGCGCTACAACCTGGGCGGCTATCGCCGCATCACCCTGGCGGCGGACGAAGTATCCAACGTGATCAACCAGCCCCTCATCGAAATTCTGAACAAGGGCGCCGAGGGCGGCATCTATTCGATCGTGGCGATGCAAACCATTTCCGACCTGGTGAACCGCCTGGGCAGCCAGGATGCAGCCAGGATGGCACTCGGCAACCTGAACAACCTGATCGCCTTCCGCTCCAAGGATCAGCCGACGCAGGAATTCATCTGCGAGACGTTTGGCAAAACCGGTATCCACAGCATGAAAGTGGGGCGCAACACCGCCTCCGACGGACACCTCTCCGATTTTACTTCCGTGACGTCGCAGCAGGTGACGGAGGAGCTGGACGATGCGATTCCGCCTTCGATGCTGGGGAAACTGCCCAATCTGCAGTATTTCGCCTCCGTTTCCGGAGGCCGGCTGATCAAAGGGCGCTGCACGCTGCTCGATCCGGGTCCGGAGAATGCAGAGGAGGCCGCATGATCATCCGCATCGTTGCCGTGGTGTCACTGTGCCTGATGCTGCTCCTGGTGCTGTATCTGCCGGCGGCCTTTACCACGGCACAATTCCTGCAGCAGATCCGCGTGGAGCACGCCATCTGCAGCCAGTACTGGCAAGGTGGTGCTGCGGCACGCATCCTGGAGCGGACATTGGCCTTCGTTGAGAGCAAGCCGACGCGGGCGCCCCTCATCATCCAGGACAAGCCGCCAGCGTCGCCGGGCACTGCCGTGACACAAGAGGTGGCGAGAGTCGGCACCCGCATGTTCGACAACGCCTACATCCGTTCGCTCAACGGACTCTTCGCCCTGGGTGCCTACCGCCTGGCAACGCTGGTCGAATGGCTGCCGCCTTTCGGTGTACTCCTTGGCGCTGCCAGCATCGACGGCATCATCATCCGCGCCGTCAAAAAACAGGAATTCAGGCGGCACAGCCCGGAAATCGTGAGCTTGTCAGCCTGTATCACGATCATGACGGCCTGCGCCATGGTACTCCTGCTGGTCATGCCCTGGACCTTGCACCCGGCTGCACTGCCAGTCATGCTTCTCATCATCAGCATATTCATGAATCTTGGCATTGCCAACTATGCCAAGGCGTAAGGCATATGCTGGCCATCCATTCAGTGGATGTACGTCGCCGCAATCTGGTTTTGCAAGACCCTCTGGTGGTTCGTTCAAAACAATAGTGGCCCGCATTGAGCGGGCCACTATTGTTAGGCTTCTGCGTACTCTCTTTTTTCAGACTCTTCCGCGATTAAGCTCATTGCAGCTCTGGACAAGAACCCACTTCGCGTTTCATGTCTAGAATCGACATAATTATCAATTTTCTTTAAGATGAAGCGCGGAAGGCTAATATTGATTCGTTCAGGCTTTGAGTCAAGGTCTGACAAATCAATATTTACGATTGCCCATATTCCATCGGCATATTCCTCATTTTTGATAAGATCCTCAATCTTGGAATTTTCAATTGAGACTGGTTCATTTAATAAGAGCAGAGTTTCGATATGACTGCGGATTGCTTCCTTAGCATTCTTCATCGCGTCATCAATTGTATCGCCCCAGGAGTGGCATCCCTTAATGTCAGGAACAGTAACACCATATACACTCCCGTTATCCTTATGGATTACGACGGAGATTTCCATTTTACACCTTTGGTTATAAAGTAATCGAAGAAACGATCCTTTTCTTGATTTCAATTTTATTGCATTTCAAAAACAAGCTTCCTTCAATTTTTCCACTTCAAAATAATTAACTGGATTTCTCAGTCAATTATTTTGAAGGGAAAAAGCCGAACTATCTTAGTCCGGCGTCTTTGAGGATGCTGTTAACAGTTCCTATAGGCAAATCTTTTTTAGGGTGAGGCACCGTAATCAAGAGCGGCTTAGTTGGATGTTTGAAACGGTGGTGGCTACCAACTACACGTACTAGTTTCCAACCATCCTCTTCCAGCATCCGAATAATTGCTCTTGAGTTTTTCAAGATCGCCTCCTCGAATGATGTTGTGTGTAATTATACACACAGAAAATCCAATGGCAAGTTTTTTTGTGTATTCGTGTGTATTTTATTGCCTGAAAGTATCTCAATGTTTTTTGAGATCACTGACATGCCACGCGTAGGCGCAATCACATACCGAAAAACCTCCCGTGACTCTCTGCCCGGCGCTTGATATTGCTCGAAGCGATGCATTGGCTTGGCAAGCAGGACATTAAGCCAGAAATGAGGACAGCCATCTCTTCCTGCGTCAGGCAGGTCTTGACAAAGAAATACACCAGCACCAAGAACCAGGCAACTCGCCATACAGGATCCCGCAATCCCTGCACATATTCACCACCGCCAGGATTCCCGCGACGCAGCCTTGGCGATGTTGAACACCGACAATCGCCAATACGGGGAAGCGGCCGCACCGCAGCCTGAAGCAGGCCGGCGTTCACCTGCGGAGAAAGCAAAGTTCAGCTAAACGAAATACGTGCGAAAAACAATAATTTGTTGGCGACACAAGGCATTCCGCTGCGCTTACGATCCTCTTCATGGATCACTTTTCGCTCCCCAAGAACATGTCTACGCCACATCCGCCTTCGTCGCCGGGTTTCACTACGCCATGCACCAAAGCCAGCCAGGCGCAGACGGACGATCCGAAGCAAACCGTGGCGACACGGGTGTTCTACGAAGAGTTCCGCTGCGTGAAAGCGCTCTACCTGGATGCCGACAACTATGCTCCCCAGTTCAGCGCGACGGACCTGATCAGCGCCTACATTTCACTGGCCTTCACCCTCGATAACCCGGAAGGCCTGATCTTTACCTATTTGCATACCGAGCTGCTCCTGCGCGATCAACGTACCCCGCGCCGCCAGGAGGAAATCTGGAAGCCGCAATACCAGCTATTAAGGACGCTGCAGCGATCACCCCTGAACTGTGACCCGCATCCCCATTTCACGCTGGACCATTTCACCACGGCCTGCATTGCCATTGTGGTGAAAAAAGGAGTCGCAAAACACAGCATCTTTGGGCAAGCCCGCAAGAATACCGTGGCCCGCTCCATTGGTTTGAAGAATACCCGGCAATCGTAACGAGCACCAAGCAACAACCACCGCACCACCACCGCCTGCATCTACCTGGAAACACCCTTGCCTCGCGCTCTGCGCACGCGGCACCGGCTGACACCGAAGCGTCCTGTTCGCTACGCAACAGGCTGTTGAATCCTTTTTCCGGTGGTTTTACGCTCATGCAATCGGTCCTGTCATTCGCCACGCTTTCCTGCGCACTGCTGCCCGCACTGCTGCCATGCGCCGCGCACGCCTGCTGGGATGATGCCGGCCGGCAGTACGGCATCTCTCCCGCACTGCTATTCAGCGTGGCCCAGGCTGAATCGTCCCTGAATCCGCGTGCCGTGAACCGTACGCATTTCCAGGTCACCCATACGGTCGATATTGGCTACATGGGGATCAATACGAACAGGGCCATGCTGAAAAACCTCGGCCTGAGCGAAGACGACTTGTATAACCCCTGCAAGAACATCCACGCCGGCGCCCGCATACTGCGCGAGAAATTCCAGCGTTTTAACGTTACCTGGGAGGCCATCGGCGCCTACAACGCCTCGTGCGTCACGCTTGCGCCAGCCGCGTGCCAGGAAGCTCGCAGACGGTATGCCTGGCGCGTGTATGGCTTCCTCACCAACACCAGGGCGCCAACGGTACGCCGCTCCCCGCCAGCTGCCAAGCACAACATCCCCAACAAAACACGCTCCGACCGGTTGGCACCTGCCCCGGCCACGCTTGTCTCGGTGAGCTTGCCATGAGGCGCACGTTCACTCACGCTGCGCTGGCAGCGACAACAATCGCGAGTGCCTGCCTGTTGCTGGCCGCCTGCGAAAGCCTGTACACCCAGCCTCAGCCGGCAATCCTTCCCTCCCGCGCAGCCGCGTCTGGGTCCCACATGCAGCACATCGCCCAGCTCCACTACGGTACGCAGGCGCACTACGGCCTGTGCATTGCGCCGGCATGCCCTGCGCGCACGCCCAAGACGCTGGCAAGACAGGCGGCCCGCCTTGGAGACTTGATCCAAACCACGACACCGGCCGACAGCGCTGCGCAGACATCCGCTGCGGCGCCGGTGGAAACCGGTGCAGCAGACGAGACAGGCTTGTCCGATGCCAGCCAGCTGACGGTGCACTTTGCGCCGGGTTCCTCGCGGCTCGATAGCGCGGCCCGACACGCTCTCCAGCAATTTCTGACACTGGTGCAGCCAGGGACACGGATGCATATCGCGGGCAGAACCGATAACACCGGCACACCGGCATCGAACGACGCCATTGCCCACCAGCGTGCAGCCAGGGTCGAGCGCTATCTGCGCCGCCATCTGCACGTCCCGGCGGTCCAGTTCGAGGTCGAAAGCAGCGGGGCCTGCTGCTACGCCGCCGCCAATGCGACCGAAGCGGGCCGCCAGACCAACCGTCGCGTTGAGCTCAGTCTCAGCGCCGATCCACCTTGGCAGGCGCAGCGATGAGGACCTTGACACCCCAGCTCAACCTGACTGCGGTACGGGCAACGTGCCGGCCTGGTCATTTCCGCTGCTGCCGGCACTGCATCGCGTGGCATTGCCGCGTCCGCGGCCCTCCCGCATCGCCATGCCGCGCCAGATAACCGCCCCCAAACAGACAGGCTTCTTCACTTTCACGATTGGAATGCACATGAACACCCTGCAATACGTCACGGTTCTCCCCTTCAAACAACACGGCAAGCGGCCCCTTGGCCTGCGTGTCTCCGCCGCAGCCAAGGTCCTGGCGCTGCTGACCCTGATTACCCTGGGTCTGCTCGCCGCGATTCCCGCCACGGCCATCGATCTCGTCGCGTTCACCGGCATCACCGGTCCGCTGACGTCCGCACTGACGCAACTGGCCGCACTGGCACCTGGCGTGAAAGCACTGGTCGGCTTCATCGGCTTCGTGGTGGCCCTGATCTCGCTGACTGCCCTGCGTAATTTCAGTCCGGTGCTGTTTTACATCGGCATGGCGATTTTCGGCGCGGTCGGGCTGATCATCGGCGGCTCCATCATGGGCGCCACGATCTGAATCAGGCCGGCGCAGATACCACGCATTGAGAAAAGGAGGACGCCATGCAAGCCGATACCTACATTCCGCGGCGGCTGGACGACCAATGGAAAGTTGGCCTATGGGACTTTGATGTCGCCTTTCCCGTCCTCCTTTCCGTCTTTGTCGGCTATCTGGCCAGCAGCAAACTCGGATTTTTCCTCGCGGTCTGCGCCGGCGTCGCTGTGTCGCGCTGGCTCAGCCGCAAAAAAGCGGACAAGCATCCGGCCTTTGTCCTGCACTGGGCGTACTGGTACCTGCCTGTCAGCCCGCTGACGTCCATGCGCTCGACCCCGCCATCGCATATCCGCAAGATGGTCGGGTAGCACTTAGGAGAGCACCGTGAAACTGGAAACCTATCAGGATGACCTGGGCGCACTGCGCCGCCGCGTCTTCGACCAGCGTCTGGCCATCGGCATCCTTTCCGTCTGCCTGATGCTGGCGTTGACCATCATTGTCCACATCGCCGGCACGGAACGCACTGTCATTGTGCCGCCGGCTATCCATAAAACGTTCTGGATCGAGGACGGCAAGGCCAGCAACGACTACCTGGTGCAGATGTCCGGCTATATCGCCTACCTGATGCTGGACGTCACGCCGAAGTCAATCGAATGGAAGAAGGACATGCTGCTCAACTGGTGCCTGCCGGAGAACGCCGGCAGCATCAAGACACGCCAGGATCTGGAGGCGGCACGACTGAAGAAGCTCAATGCGAGCACGTATTTCCAGATGCAGCAGCTGGTACCTGACGAAGAAACGCAATCGGTCACGATGACCGGCTACCTCAAAACACAGGTGAACGGGGCCAATACCTCCGACAACCTCAAGACCTACCGCGTGGATTTCGCCTTCAGGGGCGCGCGCGTGCATTTGAAAGATTTCAAGGAGTTGAAAGATGGAAAACCGGATACTGCCACTGGCGTGGCTGCTGCTGGGGCTCGTTGAGCTGCCCGCCTGGGCCGACCAGATCAGAGAGGTCAGGGACGGCGCCACCATCGAGGCGGTCATCGCCGCACATGAACCCACGCGCATCCGCATCGAGGGCGCCAAGATCATCGACGTCGTTGGCAACATTTACTCGAGCAGCAACTGTGCTCCCAAACCGACTGACGCCAGCCTGCCCGTGGCGCCAGGTGGCGTTACTGCCGTCAATCCCGGCGGCCAGCTGTCGCTTGCCTGCGACCTGGCCAAAGGCGAAATCTATATTCAACCGGTGGGCACTGCTGCCAAGCCGATCAACCTGTTTATTTCGTCCGCCACGGCCACCTATACCTTGCGCCTGAACCGCGCGGAGGTTCCTGCAGACACCATCGTGATCTCAGACAAGTCGGCCAGACGCCAGGTCAAGGCAGCCAATACCGGCGGGGCGGCGCCGGGGAGGTCCGCCACATTCATCCGCTCCCTGAAATCGATGCTGATGTTCATGGCTTCCGAGCAGGTGCCCGACGACGTCCGGATGGAAGAGCACGACGAAGCGCGCCTGCTGTGGGCGGAAGCGGAAATGAAGCTCATCCGCCAGTTTGAAGGCCGTGGCCTCATCGGCGAGACCTATGCACTGAGCAATATCAGCGGTGCGCCGCTGGTGCTCGCAGAACAGGAATTTGACCGCGACGATGGCGATGTCCTGGCCGTCGCCATCGACAACCTCAACTTGCGTCCGAACGAGAGCACGCGAGTCTATGTCATCAGGGCAGGGGAGTGAGCCGCCATGCGCATCATGCAAACATTGAAATCCGGCACGGCACGGTTGACGCCCAAGCAGCAGCAGTACCTGGCCGCCGCCAGTATCGTGACAGCCTGCATTGGCGTCCTGTGGGCGGTATTGGCCTATTCCGAGTCCGGCAGCCCGGCCAAGCAGCTCCCCAAAGCGACCGACAAACGCACCACCGTCAATGTGGATGGTGCCAGCATGATGGTGCCCGGCCAGATCTCGCCGGAAGACCAATGGGTCGGCAACGCCGGCAAGAAGCTGGCGCAATATGACAGCGACAAGGAAGCGCAAGACAAAATCAACAGCGATCACAAGGCCGTCGAAGCAGCCTTGCTCAAGCGTTTGGCGGATCTGGAAGCAAAAACGGCCGCCACGGCAGAACCAGCGCCGCCACCCGCGCCGCCCACGCCCGTCACGCCGCCCATTCCGCAGCCATCGGCACCGGCTCCGTCGCAGTACCCTCCCGGCACGCCACTCGGTGGCAACGTACCGCCAGGACCGCCCGCCACCGACGTAGCCAGTGGCAACCCCGGTGTACTGCGGCCAAACGAGCCACCGGAGACGCCCGCCCCCATGATCCGCGTGTCCCTGGGCGCCGCGGCAGACTCCAGCAGGAAGACTGGATCCACCGGCGAGATCGGGGCGAATGGGGGAAAGACTGCGAATACGCTGGAGGACTTCCTTCCGGTCGGCATCCTGCCGGGAGAACTGCTCGGTGGGATCGATGCGCCGACGGGCGGCCAGGCCCAAAGCAATCCGCTGCCGGCACTCATCAAGATTTCAGCCGCCGCCATCCTGCCGAATCAGTTCCGCGCGGACGTCAAGGAATGCTTTGTGGTTGCCTCCGGCTATGGCGACATCAGTTCCGAACGCGCGTACCTGCGCACTGACGTGCTCTCCTGCATCCGCTACGACCGCTCGGTGGTCGAGGTCAAGATCGAGGGCAACATCTTTGGGGAGGATGGCAACCTGGGGCTGCGCGGCACGCTCGTCTCCAAACAGGGGCAGCTGCTGGCCAACAGCCTGCGCGCCGGCATCGTCAGCGGCATCGGCCAGGGTTTTGCACAAGGCAACAGCTCATTTACGACTTCGCCGTTTGGCACCCTGTCGACGACGACCGGCGGCACCGGCGATCAATTCCGCCGTGGCATTGGCAGCGGCATGGGGAGCGCGCTCAACAACCTGGCTAACTATTACATCCGGCTGGCCGAACAAACGTTTCCCGTCATCGAGGTGCATGCGGGGCGCAAAGTGGACGTGGTGCTGACGCGCGGCGTGCGCATTCCCGCGCGGCCCATGTCACGCAGCGACGCGGACCGGCAGGATCAGCTCGGCCTTGCTGAGCGCACGATGGAGGTTCCTAATGACGAAGCTGACTAGACTGGGCCTCGCCGCATTCGCCTGCGCCGCCACATTTGTCGCCCACGCCAGTACGGCCGAGGACACACTGCTCGCCGCGCTGAAGCGAACCTATCCCGGCACGGTCTTTGATACGGTCACGGCGACACCGATCCCCCACGTCTTCGAAGTGTGGATGGGCGACAACGTCGGTTTTGTCGCCGATACCCGCCCTGACTACATGATTTTTGGCCGCCTGGTCGATCTGCGTGCCATGCGCGACCTGACCGCACCGAAACTGCAGCAGCGGAGCAACGCCGCCAGCCCGGCAGCGCCGACGGCAGCGGCTATCGAAGTGCGCCAGTTGCCGTTGGCCGATGCGATCGTCTCCACGCAGGGCAAGGGCGAACGCGTCCTGTATCTCTTCACCGATCCACATTGTCCGTACTGCCGCCAGCTCGAACCCGAACTGGCGAAAATCCCGAACCTGCGCATCTACAACTTCATGGTGCCGTTCCAGGACCAGGTTTTACCCCTGCGCATCTGGTGTGCTACCGACCGCATCGCTGCCTGGCGCAGCGCCGTCAGCGGCACGTTGGACGGGCAGGGCGCACCAGCCCAATGCTCCCATCCGCTCGACCGCAACCTGGCCCTGGCCAGCAAATTGGGCGTACAGGGCACGCCGACCCTCCTCTTTTCTGATGGCGCACGGGAAACCGGTTTTATCAGTGCCAGCGAGATCGAGGCCCATCTGGCGCAAGCCGCGTCCAGCCACCAGGCCAGTAAGAACCCACAGGAGTAATCATGCAACTGATGTCATCCATTTCATTCCGTGCCAAAAACCTGTCCGCCGCAGCGGTTTGCCTGACGATCCTGGCCGCGTGCGGCGACATGACAGGCCTGGGCGGCAAGTCCGAATATGCTTGCAAGGCGCCGGAAGGCGTGCAGTGCAACTCTGTCTCCGGCAATTACTACAACTCGTTTCCATCGGGCGGCGGTGGGACGGCCGCAGGGGCTCCCACAAAAGGAACGCCGCGTGCCGCCCCGCGCAGCATGTACACGATGCTAAAAGCTGCATCCAGCGGCAGCGCCATGCAGGGACAGCCTGCATTCGAGCCCGCCGCGCTGCGCTCGCCGCCGCGCGTCATGCGGCTCTGGATCAAGCCTTGGGAGGACAGCGACCATGATCTCCACGATCAGTCCTTTGTCTACCTGCAGACAGACCCTGGCAGGTGGCAGATCGCCCATGCGCAGCGGCAGATCCGTGATGCTTATGCGCCCTTGAAACCGCCCGCACCTCAGCGGGCGTCATCTCCGGGTACGGCGTCTCCCTCCGGACAGGCCAACTCCGGCGCCGAAACACGGCCAACCTCGCTGCCAGCGGGAGCGCTTGCCGATCCTCCAGTCGGGGCCGTCACGCCGGTTCCAGAAGGCGCGCCGTCTCCAGCGCCGGCAACAAACCAATAGCGGTATTGCATTCAGAGAGGACAAATATGCTCAAGTTCTTCATGCCAGAAAACGATGGCGAAGGGATCCGCGCTGGCCTATGGGATCTGTTTGGATTAAGCCGAGGCGAGGCATTTTCCAAGGATCAGTTTGCCAGCTGGCTACCGTACGGTCCGTATGTCGACAGCGAGCAGCTGTTCATCAATCGCCATCACCAGCTTGGTTTCATGCTCGAACTCATGCCCCAGGCCGGCGCCGACGAACGCATGGTGGAGGTGCTGCAAAGCCTGTACACCAACTGTCCCGCCAACACGGGTGTGCAATTTCATCTGTTTGGCTCGCCGGACATCCGCGCCCCGCTGATCCAATATGCCAACATGCGCATGGAAGACGAGGATCAATATGAAAACTCGCAGCAGTGGGGCCGGCCGGCCCGGAACATCAACCTGTACCGCCAGCTGGCACGCCAGCGCGTGCATCATCTGCTGGCCGGGAGCCAGAAATCCCTGACCAAGGGATTTCATTTTACGCTGCGCGACTTTCGACTCATGATGAGCGTCACGGTGGATGGACGCGCCGATGATATCGGCCAGCGCGAAGCGGCGATCAGTTTGCGCGACTCGATGGCAAGCACCCTTGACGCCGCCTCTATACCCAGCAAAGAATGCGATGCGGCCGACTTAATCAACTGGTGCGCACTGTTCACCAATCCGCACCGGCTCACAGATGGTTTCATCCCATGGATTCACTACGATGAGGGAAGAGAACTGCGGGATCAGATTGTGGACTTCGATACCGTCCAGGAGCCGACCAACGAAGGCATCCGGTTTTCGAAGCCAGGCAAGCCGCAGCAGGTGGAAGCACGCTTCTTCTCCATTAAATCGTTTCCTGGACGTTTCCCCCTCTGGCAGATGGGTGCGCTTATCGGCCACGCCATGCAACCGGCACTGCAGTACCGTGCGCCGTTCCTGCTCACCATGGGCGTGCACATCCTCGATACGAACACGACGCGGACATTGATTACGGCGAACCATATCCGCGCGACACAGAACGCGGCCAGCAAGATGGCCGCCATCATGCCGGACGTGCAGAAGAAGCAGGAAGACTGGAGTGCCGTCGCCAACGCCATGGATGTCGGCGGCAACCTCGTCTCGATGTACCACCAGCTGGCCATTTTCTGTCCGCCCGCCGAGGCGACGGCGGCGGCAGAAGCGGCCAGGGCCATCTGGCGTGCAAGCGGCTTTGAACTCAATGCCGATGTGTACATGCACCGGCAGGCGCTGCTGGCGAGCTTGCCCATGACGCTGACGCCCGCATTCCACAACGACATGAAGAAGATGAAGCGGGTGACGCGCAAATCCATGGCGAACGCCATCCATCTCGCGCCCCTGCTGGGGGAATGGCGAGGAACCGACACGCCAACGCTCATCTTCGCCGGCCGCCGCGGCCAGCTCGTAACGCTGGACCTGTATGACAACGACCTGGGTAACTACAATTTTGCCGTCGTCGGCGCCCCAGGATCCGGCAAGTCAGTCACCCTCAACGAGATAGCCTGGTCATACCGCTCCGGCGGTGCGCAAGTTCGCCTGCTTGATCTCGGGCGCTCATTCGAGAAGCTGTGCAAGAAAGCCAATGGCACGCATGTCGAGTTCAGCCCCCGCTCGAAGATCATTTTGAACCCGTTTACGGCGGTCAATGACATTCACGAAGACATCGATATGCTGTTGCCCGCCCTGGCGAAGATGTGTTCCATGAGTCAGCAATTGCAAGAAGTGCAATACAAGGCCATTTCAACGGTCCTCCTGAAGCTATGGAAGTCATACGGCAATGATCTGACGATCACCGCTTTGCGCGACGAATTCAAGACCGGCAGTATTGCCGAACTCGAAATTAGAGGCGACGACCGCATCCGCGATCTTGCCATCATGCTCAATCCATACTCGAAGGACGGGCAGTACGAACGCTTCTTCGAGGGAAAGAATAACGTCGACTTCTCGAATGACTTCGTCGTGATCGAAAACGAAGAACTCAAACGCAAGCCAGATCTGCATGCCGTCGTCAATATCCTGCTGATGTACCAGATCACCGGCGAGATGTACCTGAACCGCGATCGCAAGAAGCTCCTGATTATCGATGAACTCAAGCAACAGCTTGGAGAGATCGGGGCGGACGACCCGGTCAAGGCCGCCGTGGTGGAAGAAGCAGCAAGGCGTGCGCGCAAGTACGGTGGTGCACTGGGCACCGCGACGCAGGGTGCCGATGATTATTACGGTTCTGTGCAAATGACAGCCGCTTTCAATTGCTCCGACTGGGTTTTCCTGCTGCGGCAAAAACCGGAGTCGATTGACATCCTGGAAAGCAACAAGCGCATCGTCATGGATGCGGCCAAAAAGCGGCTGCTCAAATCGCTGCGCACGGAAGCGGGGGCCTTTGCGGAAATGTACGTCTCGTCGCCCATCGGCGAAGGCGTCGTACGCCTGGTCATTGATCCCGCCACGCAGTTGCTGTTCTCGAACAAACTCGCCGACAACAAGCCGATTGATGCCCTGCGCGCCCAAGGCTACTCCATCGATGAGGCCATCGCCCGGGTACTGGCCGAAAGGGGACTCCAATGAGAATCATGCTGATCAATATCCTCGTATCGGCTTGCCTCGTGGCGATCGGGATTGCCGCCTATGACCGGCTGGTGCTGCGGCCGATGCTGGTCATCGGGGTCGTCGACGCGGCGAACGTCTTCCATGCAAAACAGGAACAGTACTTCAAAGCCATGACGACCAGCCGTACCGACATGGAACGGCGGCAGGCGATATCCGATGCTGAACGATTCGTCCCCCGTTTTGCTGCTGCGTTGGCGCAATTGCCGCAAGAGTGCGCATGCCTGGTGGTCGACAAAACGGCGGTGATCGGCAGCCGCACAACGTTGCTCGATCTGACTCCATTGCTCAGAAAAAAGGTGAAGCTGTGACCCGCGATTTTTTTCAGCATGTGCGCAGACGCTGGTATTTGTACCTGGTGCTGGTCGTGATCTGGACACTCGCCTATGTGCGTCTGTTTATCGATGCCACACCGCGCTTGCCTATTCTGTTTAACGTGACCGCCAGCTTGCCCTACACGGTCGCAGTGGTCGACTATCGGGCGAACGGCATCCGTCGCGGGGATTATGTGATCTATGCATTCGAAGGGGCGGCGTACCGCATCTTCCCCGGCCTGTACCACCAGCCGTTCTTCAAGATCGTGCGCGGCGTGGCCGGCGACAAAGTGACCGTCCGGGATCGCCATGTTTTCGTCAATGGCGAGGAGGTCGGCATTGCCAAGACCCATACCACCGTTAAACACCTCCGGCTCGAACCTATCGCCGAGACCGTGATTCCGCCCTCGTATTTTTATGTACAAGGCACCAGCCCGGACAGCTTCGATTCACGCTACAGCATCAATGGCCTGGTACGCGCCGACGCGGTCCTGGGCGTCGTCATTCCGATCTTTTGAAGGAAAAGCAAATCATGCCATTACCTGAACCCGCACCCACGACGCGGGGTTTTCACTGCCTGCCATGCGGTGAGCTGACCAGGCGGATTTTGTTCGTCCTGTTGCTGGCCAGTGGCCTCATGGGAGCATTGGCCGAGGCCGAGGAACTGGCTGCGATCGGGCCGACGTATCCGATTGCCGAGCAAAACCTGCTCGACATGATTGCCCAGCGCCTGCGCGCGCTGGAAAAGAGCGGCCAGCTTCACAAGTTGCAGGAGCAGGCGATCGCCAAAGGCAGGGCGGCCGTGGCCAATCCGGCCCCGGTGGCAGGTTTGACGCCGGCGAAGGCACCGCGAACCCTGTACTTTGACCCCACCTATGTGCTCGCCAAGAACATCCTCGACGCACAGGGTCACGTGCTGTTCCCCGCAGGAACCCGTACCAACCCGCTGGCGATCACATCCATGTCGAAAAAGCTGCTGTTCTTTGACGCGCGCGATCCGATACAGGCAAAGATGGCGCGCAGCCTGCTCCAGCGCGATGGCGCGCGGATCAAGCCAGTACTTGTCGGCGGCTCGTATCTGGAGCTGATGAAACAGTGGAAAACGCGGATCTACTTCGATCAGCAGGGCAGGCTAGTACGGCGCTTTGGCATCGATCACGTCCCGGCCTTGGTCTACCAGGAAGGCATGCGCCTTCGCATCGACGAAATCGTGGTGGCCGGATGAGCCTACTAAAACACACCATCGGTTTGATCCTGCTCCTCATCGGGGCAGGCCATGCCCAGGCGGCGCCGGTCGGTACCTGCACTGGCGTCTTTCCGAACCCGATCACGGATATCTGCTGGTCATGCATCCTGCCGATCTCCCTGGGCAGCGTCACCCTGGGCAACCTGGGCGGCCAGGAAGACACCGCCAATCCGTCCAGTCCGATTTGTTCGTGCAAAGTCAATCCGGTAATCGGGCTGTCCATCGGCTTTTGGGAACCCGTGCGCCACGTGGAAGTGGTGCGCAAACCGTTCTGCCTGGTGTCCCTGGGTGGCATCGATCTCAATCCGGGCATCCCTGCGCCAGAAGCAGCCCGGGCCACGGATGCAGGCGGCGCCCAGGACGCCTTCTACCAGGCGCATTACTACGTTAATCCGGTCATGTACTGGCTTAAGGCGGTCGCCGATTTTCCCTGCCTGGAGGCCGGCTCCTTCGATATCGCGTACATGACCGAGGTCGACCCGCTGTGGGCCGACGACGAGCTGACACTCATCATCAATCCGGAAACGGTCCTCTTTGCCAATCCCGGCGCCGTCGCCGCCTGCGCTGCGGACTGCGTTGCCGCCACGGCGGGATTTGGCCGCCCGGAATTGTTCTGGTGCGCCGGCTGCCAGGGAGGTCTTTTCCCGCTCGATGGCCACGCGGCCTACCACGTGGGCGGGGTGCGCACCGCCGAATTGGTGATGCAGCGCCTCACCGCCAAGATGCACCGGGAACTGCTGACATGGGGCATGCATGGCCAGAAAGGTCTGTGCGGTCCGTACTTCCTGCCGGAAATGGACAAGACGGCCTACAAGTCCCAGCTGACGTATCCGATTCCGGCCACCGACAAGGAACTGGGCAAATGCTGCCAGCCTTTTGGCCGCACCACCATCGCCTGGGGAGTCGGGAAGGAATACCCCGTGAAAGGCGAAGATTTTGCGTTTATGTTATTTCGAAAAAGGAACTGCTGTGTTGGCTACTAATCCGATCCAAGTGCCCTCTGCGGGCGCCAGGCCTGCTGCACTGCGTACCATGGCAGGGCTAAGTTCTCTGTTCCTGGCCCAGGCCGTGGCGGCGCAGGCGATACCAACGATCACCGACGCGGACATCGAACGTGCCAAAAAGCTGCAGCCGGTCATCACCGAGCAGGATATCGCGCGCGCCATTCACGCCAATCCCATGCCGCAAGACCCGCCGCCAGGGCCAACTTCCACTACGCCACGGATGAGGATCGACGCCTTGCCCCAGCCTCGCCCAACGCCACCCGTTGATCTGGGCGCCATTGCCAAAGGCTATGAAGCGGCATCCAATCCAATCGCGCTGTCCGCGTTGAATGGCGACCGGCTGCTGGTATTTGTGACCTTCGCCATGCCGGAAGCCGCGCTGAATAAACTGGCGATGCAAGCGGCGCAGCTGCAGGCGACCCTGTTACTACGGGGCCTGGACGACGGATCACTGGTCAAAACCGTGGTGCATGTCCAAAAAATCATGGGCGAGCGCAAGGTGGCATGGCAAATCGATCCCCAGGCATTTGACCGCTTTGCCGTACGCCAGGCACCGACCTTCGTTTTACTAAGTGCCGGCGCACCCGCCCAGGCCTGCGGGGCAGGGAGTTGTTTCGCACAGGATGCCTACGTCCGCGTCGCCGGCGACGTCTCGCTTGAATACGCGCTCAAAACCATCCAGCAACGCGCACCGCGCTTTGCCGACAGCGCCGGCCGCTTCCTGGAGAAGATGAGGAAATAGCCATGCGCCGTTTGATCGCCCTGACGACCGCCTGCTGCTTGAGCAGCATGCAGCCTGCCATTGTCCTGGCGCAAGTCAACCAGGATCTGGCCGGCGCCACGGCTGCCAACCAGGCGGCCCGGGCCAGCGTCACCACCCAGAGCGCCACTGCCCACGTGCCCGGCTATACGCTCACGCCACCCGAAACCGTCTACCACGGCAAGAGTAATCTCAAAAGCGATGCCAATACCCACCTGGCGGTCTGCGCCCTGACGCCCGGCGACCCGGCCTGCGCTGCGCAAGTGGGTGCCCTGAACTCGGCCAATACGCCGCGCCCGCCCGTGCTGGCCACCGATCCGGCTATCGCCGCCGCGCAAGCCATCGCCCGCGATCCCCTGAGTGCCGAGACGACGCTGGCCACGTATACCACCGGCTGCCCCGCTGGCGCTACTTGTGCGCCAAAAACGTTCTGTCTCGGTACGCAATGCTTCAGTACCAGTTATACGAATGACGTCGATTTCGCGCAGGTCATGACCTACATGGAGGCCGTTCGCGAGGCCGGCGTCTATCTCGATCCGAAGACCATGACCTTGTTCAATGGCGAGGGTAATACCTGCCGCAACCGGCTCCTCAAAAACTGCTGCTATACGAATGGTGCCGGGGCCCACTTTACTAACCAGTCCCTGTTTGGCATCGGCTCGCGCCTGGTATTCGACATCCTGATGAACAGCGGCAACCGCGAGTTCATCACGCAAGGCGCCAAGGCATTGCTGACCAGTGGCGGTTTCAGCGGCAGTTATACGACGTTTGGTGTGACGGTGGCCGTCAATGGCACGGCGCTGCCGGCTGGTTCCATCACGCTGGCCACCACCGAACACCTGGCGATCGCGTTCAATCCCTGGAGCCTGGCGATGACTGCGGTGATGTACATCGCGGTCTCGATGATGTCCTGCAACGCCGGCGAGGGCAAGCTGGCGATGAAGGAGGGCGCCCAGCTATGTCACACCATCGGCACCTGGTGCAGCGCCTGCATCCGGGTATTAGGGAAATGCGTGTCGTGCATCGAGCACACGACCTCTAAATGCTGTTTTAACTCGCGCCTGGCCAGGATGATCAACGAACAGGGGAGGGCGCAGCTCGGCATGGGCTGGGGAGCACCAAAAAATCCTACCTGTTCCGGCTTTAGCGTGGATCAATTGCAAAGCATCGACTTTGCCAAACTCGATCTGACCGAGTTCTATGCCTCGATCGTGCCGACGCTGCCCAACGTGGCGGCACTCAAGGATGCTGCCGCCCAGCGCGCGCCAAGCTGTTATATGGGGAGAGGGAAATGCTGAATCGAACCACGACGCCCATGGTTACGCTTGCCCTTTGCTCTGCCATGCTCTGCGCCGCAACCTGTGCGGCCCCGGAAGTCACACCTCGCGTGGCGGTGAACGATCCGAAAGTACTGATGTTGGCAGCCATCGATGCACCAGACGGCCGTGCAGCCGGCATGCTGACGGGAGAACTGGCTGACGCGATCACCCAGCGCTTTTCTGCCTCCTCTGCGCTCTTCATGGAAGTTACGACACTGGCCCGCTACGCCCAGGACGGCTGCCGCCGGCTCAACGTCCGCTTTTGGCAGGAGGGCGTCAGGCTCGCGGCGGGGAAGGCACCAAATAGGCAAACGATCGATATCGGTATCAATTACTGCCGCAATGGCCAGCCGCCCGCCCATCTGCCCCTGGAGAAAACGCCATGAGAAGGAACCAATACTGTCTGACAGTGCTGCTCGCATGCGGAGCCGTACACGCCCAGGTTCCCGCCAGTGTCCCTGCACAAGGCCACGCTGCTGGCGCGCAGGCCGCTGTGCGGCGTGGCTGGCATTTTTATGACGACCCGGCAAGGCACGAACCGCAGAAGGAAATAGTGTCGCCTGCGCCAGTCGCGCCGCCAAAGCCCACCGGGCCGCAGCCACCGCCTGAAGTCAAGGCGCTGCGCGATTTACAGGTGCAGCTGGAACAGCTCAAGGCCGTCGCCGTCATGAACCCGACTGTCGCCAATGTGCGCCGCTACATGGAGCTCGAATCGAAGATCGTCAGGAATGCCTCGCTGTTTGCCGACCTGTCGCAGAAAGTGGCGTGGGCCAATCCTGACCTGGACCCCACCACGCAGGGCCGCCCCGTGAATGCCCAGGCGCTGGAGGTCTTTGAACAGGTGCAAATGCAGGAGAGATATTCCGCCCTCGCCAACATCGGGAGCGACCACATCCTGATGTTCTTCTTCCGTGGCGATTGTCCGTACTGCCATGCCTATGGGCCGGTATTGCGGGCGTTTTCCACGAAATACCGTATCCAGGTGCTGCCGGTCAGCCTGGATGGCGGCGCGGTGCCGGGCTTTACCAATGCCCGCACCGACAACGGTACCGCCGCCACGCTCAACGTCAAGCAAGTGCCGGCGCTGTTTTTGGCACAACCCATCACCGGCAAGATCATGCCGGTCGGTTTTGGTGTGCTGTCCGAAGGCCAGCTGGTGGAACGGATCGACGCCCTGCGGCCGCGCGCCGTTGAGACCGTCGAAACACTTTTTGGAAAAACACTTTTATCTCGTTAAGGAGCTCATCATGCCTATGCGCAAACTCATCATCGCACTATCCCTGTCTACCAGTACCCTTTATAGCCATCTGGCCTTAGCCGGTGACCTGAATGCCGAAGTCAACAAGATGTTCAACGACCTCGGCGCCATCGGCAACTACTCGGCCCCGGGCGCTTTCCGAGGCCAGGTCTACAACACCTACAGTGGCGGCAGCCTGATGCTGCGCGCGCCGAACAAGACGTATCAATTAATGGCCATCGACTACCCGACGGCCAAAGCCGGGTGCGGCGGCATCGATCTTTTCGGCGGCTCGTTCTCCTACATTTCGGCGGCCGAATTCAAGAACATGCTCAAGAACGTCACCTCCGCGCTACCGGGCGTAGCGTTTCAACTCGCGCTCGAATCGGTATCCCCGATGCTCGGCGGTATCACCAAGTGGACCAAAAACCTCGAATCGATGATGACGAATGCGCAAATCAATTCCTGCAACACCGCCAAATCCCTGGTCTCGTCGGCCGCCGAGGCCACGGGGTTCAGCTCCAGCAAGGCCTGCGAGGACATCGCCGTCTCGCTGGGCCTCGAATCGGACTATGCCGCCGCAGCCGTCCGCTGCAAGTCCGACAAGGGCTCCATTCTGGATACCGCGCGCAAATCTTCCGATTCCCTGGTCAAAAACAAGGCGCCGTTCGTCGGCAACCTCACCTGGGAATCGCTCAAGCTCGCTGGTAACTATCTGGACGACAAAGAGCGGGAAATGGTCATGAGCATGGTCGGCACCGTTATTTTCTATCCGGAAGGACGAGACGACAACCCAATTGCTCCGACCTTCACTTCCATCTCCCAGCTGCTCTATGGCCAGTCGGACGCTGGCGGCGGGAACGTCCACCAAACAGTGTTGCGGTGCAACAATTTTACATCGTGTGACCAGGTTACCGTGGATCCCGCCTACGTCCACACGCCATTTACCGCCAAGGTTGAAAAACTGATGCGTTCTATCGCTTACAAAATCGAGACGCGCACACCGATTCCCAACATGTCGCCGGAGGTCGGTTTTGTGAACCAGACCAGTGAGCCTGTCTACCGCATGCTGTCGATCGGCGCATCGTTTCCTTCTGCCACAGCCAATGAGCAGCTGATTGCCACCTATCGGGATGTGATTGCCGCGGATTACGCCTACATGTTTCTCGAGAAGAACCTCAGGTTGGGTATGGGGGCGCTCGAAAAGGATTTCACGTTAAACGCCCAACAAAAGATAAGAGCGCAAGAAATCCGGCTGCGTGCCAAAGACATGCTGGCCCAGCTGTCCCGCGAAAAGGCCCTCGTGTACCAGAAAGTAGGCTCTATCACGGTGGTGTCCAACCACCTGGAACAACTGTCACGGCAAATGCGCGCCAATATGCCGCAGCAGGTACTCGATCTGCTGGGACGCCAGGCCGCCTATCTGCGTTGATAAAAAGTAGAGAAGTAAAAGAAGGAGGTAAATAGTCATGTGGGAAATTTTCGCTTACCAGAACTCGGACAGTTTGTACGGGCTGATGAATGCAGTGGCCGCCATGGTCGGCGCCAACACCTACCGAAATGCTCTCGGCATCGTCGCCGTGTGCGGCTTCGTGGCCGCACTGGTAGGCTATGCCTTCGCCCCGGAAAAGATGGTGGGCTGGAAGTGGCTCGCCTCGGTCGTCCTGGTATTTTCAGTACTCGTAGTGCCAAAGGTCACTGTCGGTATTGTCGACAAGACGGGAGGTTCGGCCGAAGTATTCGTCGACAACGTCCCGTTCGGCCTGGCGGTGCTTGCTTCGCTGACCAGTACGGTCGGCAATAGTCTGACGGAACTCGAAGAAACAGCCATGCAGGTGATTCCGGGGCCGGCCGGCATGCCGGACAAGCTCACGTACCAGCAAAACGGACTGATGTTTGGCAGCCGGATGGTGCGTGAGGCTTCCAAAGTGGTGTTCCAAAGTCCGTACTTCCGCACCGACCTCATCAATTTCATCCACAATTGCACGACCTACGATCTGGCCTCTGGCTACTTGTCACCGGACGCATTTGCGACCTCAGGCGACGTGTGGAGTCTCATGGGCGACCCGAATCCCGCCCGGTTTAGCAGCGTCACGAATGCGGCCGGTACCTCGGAAGTGCTCACCTGTCCTCAGGCATATACAAAGCTATCGGCGAAAATGCCGGCCGAAGTTCAGCGCATCCAGGGCACACTGGCATTCCGCATGAATCCGACGCTTCCTGGGACGGTAGCCTCGGCGCTGATCGCGGACCAGATACAGCAAGCCTATCTGAAAGCAAAAATTGCAGACGCCTCGGCCACCGCTGCTGATATCATCCGCCAAAACGCACTCATCAATGCTGTGAACGACACTAGCCTTCTGGCTGGCCAAAAGGACAACGATCCGGCCACGATGCTGCTGGCTGTCGGCCGCGCGCAGGCGGTGGTTCAGACCAATGCGGCTTGGATCAATGCTGGGAAAATAGCCGAACAAGCACTGCCCGTCATCTGTAACGTGGTCGAAGTGGTGGCGTACGCGATGTTCCCGCTGCTGATCCTGCTCCTTATGCTGGCTAACGGCAAAGATACCGTGGCTGGCTTCAAGAACTATGCGTCTGTACTGATTTGGATCCAGCTTTGGCCGCCGTTGTATGCCATCCTCAACTACGCTGCGACCATGTATGCAATGCGCGATTTGGCCGCCGCGGCCAGCGTAGGCAACGGGGTCAACGCCCTGTCGCTGACTACTTCCTCGACCATTTTTTCCAGTGCCATTTCTGGCGAAGCCGTCGTCGGCTATATGACCATCAGCATTCCCTTCATTGCCTGGGCTGCCCTCAAGCGCATGGAGAACTTCGGCACCGCGCTCGTCGATGGCATGCGCCTGTTGCAAGGCAATGTGACCACTGCCACCAATTCGGCGGCAATAGGCAACGTATCTATGGGAAATGTCGCCATGGACCAGATGACCTTGGCGCCTGTCCGCTCGTCACCGTTCTTCAGAAGTCGGCAAAATGATTTTTCGGGGAACACGTATACAGGTGGTGAACTGTCTGGAATCACGGCAGGAAAAGCATTTGCCAATGAGGGGCCTGTTTCGAAGATCGTCGACGCCAAGATTACGCAACAGCACGTTGCAGCCGCTAGGAAGTCCGCTAGCGCGGCAAAGTCTGAGGCCATCGCAGCCACCAATGATAAAGCCGCAGTCCTGTCGGACGCGCTAACACATTCGCAAGGAACCTCTGGTATTCAAAACGCGTCTAAAGGTACAAACAGGGCTAGTACAGAAGGTTTTGGACAACGTACGAACGAGCTCCGCCAAGTGGCCGAGAATGTGGCCAAAGCAACTGGGGCCACCGAGCAGCAAGTAGCAACCGTCGCATTTGGCGGCGCTGTTGAGTTTAAGCCCGGCATACCTGGAGTCGGAAGCGTCGGTATATCTGCTCGTGGTGCCAAGGATTACGTCGCATCGATTGACCAACAACTAAAAGAGATCAAAAACAAACTAAGTAGTGAAGAAGTAACAAAATTTAAGGAATGGGGAGAAATGCTTGCCAAAAATACTAGCTTATTGAATTCGGTAATATCGGACCATAGAAATGGGCAAGAGATCGCTGCAAGATTGACAAATTCTGTTTCTAGATCTGAAAGAGCGGATGCAACGCTTCGAGAACAAGAAGAATATTCAAGAACTGTCTCCGGGGCATTTGAACGCGGCGAATTAATGAGCATCGATCTTGCAAAAAATCCTAAAAACATCGACTTGTTTGAAGCGCTACTCTCACATGGTGAGAGTAGCGCTTCCGCTCAAATACTATTTGATTCGCATTTAGGTAGTATCGCGAAGTCACCGATTATTCCTAGCACAAAATCTAATCTTCCGAATTCATTTAAAGCTGTTCGAGAAATTTATCATCGTGATAAATCCGACCTGTCTTTGAATCAGGATTTAATAAAAATTCACAAAAACAACAAATTAAAGGTGAATCAAAAACCTTCCGGGAAAATAGGGGGCAGCGGGGAGGTTGCCGATGCAAGCGGCACAAGCTTACAGCGAGAAGGAAAAAGCTGGGTTGAAAAGGAACAAGTGAGAATCAAAGAATCCCCATCGCCATTGCAGAAGGAAATTTCTAACAAAGACGACGCTTTAGACCGAGAAGTAAATCAATCAAAGAAGGATTTTTACAAATCTACAGGCATTAAAGAAAACCCATCAGGACACATTGCGACAGATAAATCTCTTTTTGGAAATGCAAATGAACAAGTTACTGAAGATCCCGATGTCGTTGCCAAACATTTCCAATATCTAAAAAGAAAGGCGAAAGATAATTTGAATAAATTATTAAATAAATAGACGCACATTAATTCTCCCTAGATAACCATCTAGCATCTAAACTTGAATTGCCATGCTCATCGATTCTGTATGACGGATTTTTTATGAGATTTCCATCATAAAAATCGGTATCGTATCGATGAGCATGAGAGCGCAATGTGGTTTCCCCACTGCATTTGTGAAATTTCGTAATTATATAATGTATAAGGTAAATCAATTCATATAGCATTACAATAAAAATGAAACCAATTATCGAAAAAATGGCTGTTACCGTTGTAGATTCGCCATATCCGAGAACTCCACCGAAGATCGATCCGACGATTCCACACATCAATACTTTCTTTAAATGAATCATGAACTTCCTCCACGAACAGGTGACCAAGAAAGGAAATAATAGTGATATTTTTTCTTTTTTCAAGTATATAAATATAAATTCAGACTGAATAACTTTACGGAAGGACATTAAAATCATGTATGGCTGGAAATTTTTATCAATTATGATTTTCCTTTCTTTAAGTCTTTTCTCAACTTCGTCGCATGCTGTAGCCTTCGCAAAAAAACCGACGGATGACTCGGTCTGCGATTTAGCGCCGAAGACCACGAGTCGGTTAGGGCAAAGGACCTTCGTTGAAGCCGGCACGCGCGATGAGAGCGAAATTTATGCTCGGCTCGCCCTTCGCTTCGTCACAAAGGCGTGTACAAATGGCCAGGTTTTGCTTTTGCACTCCGAGGATGGAACAGAATTCGACGAGCAATATTTTCGCGCCGTTACAGCTCAGCTATGTAGCGCCTCTGCGGTAAAACGAGAATCTGCCGCTACTCAAGAACGCCCACATGCTTTCATGCTGGAATGCCCGATCTCGAAGATCAAAGAAGCCACCGCAGCATTAGCCGAAATGGAAAAAGCAAAACCGACGGAAGCCATGATCGCGGACGGTGCGCCGATGCGAAGTGCACAGCCAAACCGGAGAGAAGAAGAAAAAAAAACGTGCGGTGACAAGATGACCTGGGAAACTGTCGTACTGGGCTGGGGGGGCAGTTGTCGCTAACTTATTGCGCCTAGCCCCCAAGGAAACGCCATGGAAAACAAAGACGATAAGAGTCAAGCTGAACTGCAGGCCACCAATCTCGCACTACTAATGTTGGCTGAGATACGCGAACAACGCGCGGGATTCAGGGAAGAACGCCTGGCGCTTGAACGGGATCGAAAATTTGCTCGCCGCCTCACCTTGACGCTGAAGTCGTTGCTCGTTCTCATGCCACTCTTGCTCGGCTTGTACTTTTTCATGCAAATGTTGCAGTTTAAAATAGGTCCCTTCAGTCCGGTCATAGGCATTGTGCACATCGAAGGCGAGATCGCTGCAACCTCACTCGCGTCCGCAGACAAGATCGTGCCGGCCCTGAAACGGGCGTTTGAGTCCAGCAACGTTACTCAGATAGTTCTGGCGATAGACAGTCCCGGCGGCGCTCCCGTCGAGGCCGAGCGTATCGGAAACGCGATTCACTCTTTCAGGAAAAAGTACCCGAAACCGGTAGTGGCGGCGATCAGCAACGTCGGCGCATCTGCTGCCTACATGATTGCCTTGCACGCCGACAAGATCATCGCCGGGAAATACAGTCTGGTGGGATCGATTGGCGCCATCATCGCACCATGGCAGCTATCGCGTGCGCTGGATCGGATGGAAATCTCGCAGCAGGTATATGCATCCGGTCACCTGAAGGCATTCTTGAATCCGTTCACGCCGCCTAGCCAGGATGCGCGAGCCAAGGCGCAGGATTTGGTGGACAGGGTGGGGCGAACCTTTTTGCGCGAACTTGAGGAACGGCGTGGCCGCGTCCTGCGGCACGACGTCAACTACGCCAGCGGGGAAATCTGGAGCGGGTTAGAGGCAAAGGAAATCGGCCTGATCGATGCCATCGGCACGGTGGATGACTTCGTGGATGCTCAAAAGGAGGGGACTGCATTCAACTTTGGACCACATCCTGGCGGATTTGGCCAAATGGGTGCCCTGATCTCAACCTCGCTCATTTCTTCGCTCGACGACATCATCGCGAGGCAGAGGTTTCAGCTCAGGTAGAGGAGGGAGAGCGGAGGTGCAATTCCGTACGGTATGCGACCCATGTCAAGCAAAAATACGGCGCAAATTGGCTAGCTTTCTTGTGGCCGATAGTGCCTTCACACGAGTAAGCTTGAAGAATCATGGAAAGATATCAAGCCTATAGGTTCGAGTTGAGACCAACCGGCGAACAGGAGCGCGCCATGCGCCGCTTCGCCGGTTCTTGCCGGTTCGTCTACAACAAAGCCTTGGCTCTGCAAAAAGAAAATCACGCAGCCGGCAACAAATTCATCAGCTATGTGGCCATGGCGAAATATCTGACAGCATGGCGCAACAGTTCCGAAACCCCTTGGCTGTCGGACACGCCGTGCAGCAGCTCGCAGCAAGCTTTAATAGACCTCGATAGGGCATTTAAAAACTTCTTTGAGAAGCGTGCCGGTTTTCCCAAGTTCAAACGCAAGGGTACGGGTGATGCCTTCCGCTACGCGAGCTCGAAGGAGTTCAAACTCGATAAAGGTAATGACCGTGTCTTTTTACCCAAGCTGGGCTGGATACGCTACCGCAACAGCCGCGAGGTCGTCGGCGAGTTGCGCAAAGTCACCATTAGCAAATCATGCGGCAAGTGGTTCGCGTCGATTCTGACCCGTCGCGAGGTCGAACTTCCCTTGCCTAAAGCAGCGACGGCGATCGGCATTGACGTTGGGATCGCCCGCTTTGCCACCCTGAGCGACGGCAGCTTCATCGCGCCGCTCAACAGCTTCAAGAAACACCAGCAGCGCCTGGCGCGCTACCAGCGCCGTATGGGCCGTAAGGTCAAATTCAGCAGTAATTGGAGGAAGGCGAAAGCGCGCGTCCAGAAAATTCACACCCGCATCGTCAATGCCCGTAAAGACTTCCTCCACAAAACTACCGCAGCAATAACCCAAAACCACGTGCTCGTCTGCATTGAGGATTTGCAGGTAGGGAAAATGTCCAGGTCCGCCAAAGGCACTGTCGAACAGCCGGGCAAGAGGGTCAGTCAAAAGTCGGGGCTGAACCGCGCCATTCTCGATCAGGGATGGGGCGAGTTTAGGCGGCAGCTAGACTACAAGATGGCGTGGAACGGCGGTATGCTCCTGGCAGTGCCGCCGCACCACACTAGCCAGACATGCCCAGCTTGCGGCCACGTGTCGGAAGACAATCGGCAGACGCAGGCAAATTTCCAGTGCGTCAATTGCGGTTACACAAATCACGCCGATACAGTTGGCGCGATAAATGTGCTTGAGCGGGGGCACCGCTTGCTAGCCTGTGGAGAGATGGCGCAGTCAGGCCGCTCGAAGAAGCAGGAACCCGCCGAAGCGTGTCGCAACTCATCGCGCCGCGCTGTAGAAATCTCTGTCCTTTAGGCAGGGAGGATGTCAAATCCTGGAGCGGGGGCACCGCTTGTTAGACTGTGGAGAGATGTCGCAGTCAGGCCGCTCGAAGAAGCAGGAACCCGCCGAAGCGACCCGCAAATTATCGCGCGGCGCCGTAGGAATCCCCGTCCTTTAGGGCGGGGAGGATGTCAACGCGGAGGGCGCGCCGATCCGCAGCGCGCAGCCGAATCACCCCCGATGAGGAGCCCAAGAAGTGCGGCTATACGATTACCTAGAAAATGGTTCCGTTGGGTTGGGGTGGCAATTGCCGCTAACTCATCGCGCCTATGATCCGCATGGATGACGTAACATTTACCGAAGCAGTCTCAGGGTAATAGTCAACAGCCGGCCACGCCGGCGCCGTGGACCTGATCGACCATCTGCCGGCGCCGCCGCAAGGCCGACTAGCAACGGCGCAAATGGTCGCGATGTAGGCGGCATCAAGTTCATCAGTTGGTTCATGCGGGCAGCTGGGCAAGAAGGTAAGGCAGAAGTCGGGGCTGCACCGTGCCATTCTAGACAAGGGCTGGGGTGAGTTCGGGCAGCAACTCGCCTACAAGATGGAATGGTACGGCGGCACGTTGCTGGCCGCGCCACCGTACCACACCAGCCAGGCGTGTCCGGTTTAGGCGGCGGGACGGGAACGGCGCGTGCGCCACCGCGTCAGCAACAAGCTGCTCCAAATCCTACAAAAAGCCGCATTTCAAACGACTTGCGAGCGTCTAGTGAATTCGTGGCGATTCAATCGCTCCAAAACATCAAAGATGCTTTGAATTGAAAGTTGCTATGAAATTTTTAAACTGTCACTTAAGGTGTGACATTTAGCGTATTTTTTCACATTGGCAACATGATATTCTTTACGGCTTTCAGCCTAGCTCGGTCTGAGTCGCAACTTTTCTTGATAACGAAAAAGAGTTGTTTCCTTCATAGAATTCAGCTGGACATCCAATTTAAAACAACTGACATAGAGGATCGACGGCATGGTAGAGGCTTCAGCCGACCAGTATTCCGCCGGAGAGCAAGGCTTGGGCTACATTTATCAGCCTCGCTTCGCGCTGCTTAGACTCTTGCAACTACCGGAAAATACGTCAGTATTAATTGAAAAAGACGATGACCTCGACTTTGTCGACAAGGATGGCGTTAAAACTCTTGCCTCGCTCAAGCACAAAGGTGTCGGGGATCGTTTAACTGACTTGTCGACGGACTTTTGGAAGTCGGTCCGAATCTGGTTGGCACGTTATAACCGTGATGGGCGTAGCGAGGCGAGCCTCAGATTCTTTCTGTTCTCAACGGGGGGCGTTTCAAATACCTCGTTCTTGCGGCGGTTCCTATTGGAGTCGCCGGTAGAAAATGATGATGTTGCTTCCATATCAAAAATGGCAGTAGATGTTCTTGCTAAGTCAGAGTCGAAGCTCATTCGTGAAATTGCAGTCGATTTCAATATGCTGACCGATGATGAGAAGGATGATTTTCTTTCGCGCATCGTGATATTTGATGAAAGGCCTCGCATTGAGGATGTGCCTTCAATCATCAAAGACCAGCACATGCGTAGCATTCAGCGTGACAATCGGGATGCTATCTTCGAACGCCTCGAAGGTTGGTGGAATGACACCATCGTCAACCTGTTGGTCGGCAAACGCGCAGACGCCATCTTCGGATACGAGATATCTGACAAGCTTTCCGTATTTGCCGAAGAGTATAAATCGGACAACTTGCCGATCACGTTTAGAGGAATGGTGCCCGCTGGAGAAATCGACGCTGACAGCGACCCGCGCCTTTTTGTTGTGCAACTGCGAGAAATTGGCATTGCCTCTAGCCGCATTCGCAATGCCATCCTGGATTATTACCGAGCGTTCGAACAACGGTCCTCTTGGGCTCGCCACAACCTTTTGGTTTCAGGAGAGATGGAGGCGTATGAGGACCGCCTTGTTGATGAGTGGAGCCGCTATCGGGATGTGGTCTTCGAGGAACTTGATGAGGACAGTGCCGATTCGGTTCTTTTGGATGCGGGCAAGGCGCTATATCGATGGGCAGACTTGGAGAGTGGCAACTGCAGTGCACTTCGCATTCGGGAGCGTGTGACTGAACCCTATATCGTGCGCGGCGCACTTCATATTCTTGCGAACAGTCGACCGCTTCCAAGGGTTTACTGGCACCCTCGTTTCGTCAGCCGCGTCGGCCAGTTGTTGGGGGCTAAGGAATGAAAAGATGGGATCAACGACCATTTGAAGTTAGGAATCTTTTCAATCCCGCGTTCTGCGGCCTGGTGCTATTTAGGGCATTGCAAGGCTATGAGGAAGAAAACCCAGATGGTATGCCGTTCTCTCTTTCATTGCTGGTGTTGCCGCTCTGTTTGCAGAAGGACTCTCGTGAAGTAATCGCGGGTAGTTCTCGCAGCTATCTTTTGAAAACCGTCGAAAAAAATCCTCAGCTGTTGGTCGGCTTCGCTGACTGCACCAATGCCCTGCTGCCATTTGCGCTCGAAGCATTCGGCGTACTGATGGAGCGAGGGTGCTTTGTCGTGTCGCAAGAGGGCCGGTTGAAGACCGTGCCGAATCGCGTTCGGAAATCCGTGACGGGGACCTATGAATCCGTCTCTTGCCAGCGTGTCGCTCGTATCGTCGGAAAAGAATTCGCACGCATCGCGGACCGCGTGACGGTGTACACAACCTTTGGAATACGCCCATGAAGATCAAGTCAATTCATATCTACAGTCACGACGGGCAGCGCCGGAATCTTCAGTTCAAGGTCGATGGCCTGAACGTCATCACTGGTCGTTCCTCCACCGGGAAATCAGCGCTCTCCGAGATCATCGAATACTGTATGGGACGCTCAACTTTCAATGTCCCGGAAGGCATCATTCGCGACAAAGTGGCATGGTTCGCCGTGATCTATCAGTTTTCCGAGGAACAAGTGTTGATCGCAAAGCCCACACCAACCGCTGGTGGCACAAGCTGCAGCACTGCCATGCAGCGTAGAGGGGGGCAACTGACAGCCCCTGATTTTAAGGAACTGCAGGTCAACACAGATGACGATGCGGTGGTTGCACTGCTGTCGCGACTGCTGGGAATTCCGGAGAACCGTACCGATGTCGCGGTGGAGCACAGTCGGCAGAGCTATGACGCGAACGTCAAGCACACGTACTACTATTTATTCCAGAAGCAAGGCATTGTCGCTAACAAAGATCAACTTTTCTATCGTCAGAATGAAGCGTTTCAACCACAAGCAATCCGCGACACGTTGCCGATTCTCCTTGGCAATTTATCCAATGACCGATACGAACTGGAGGCCAAGCTGCGCGCGGCGCAGCGAGAGCTGAAGCTCAACGGAAAGCTCCTTGAGCAGGCTCGTGACGCCATTGATACGTCCCAGCAGAAGGGCATTAGCCTTTTCTCGGAGGCCAAGGTGGTTGGCATCATCGCGCCTGAGAATCAACAGGCGGGGCAAGATGGAGTGATCGGTGCGTTGCGTACTGCCCTGCAATGGAAGCCCGCCTCGACTCCCGACGACGACGGTCAAAGAATATCTCTGATTGAAGAGGAGATTAGTCAGCTGCGCAAGAATCGACGTGAGGTCCAATCCAGGGTCGATGCAGCCCGACAGTTCTCTAAACGGGCTGGCGGCTTTGAAAGTGAGGCGCTGGAGCAAAAAGATCGACTCGCTTCCATTAAGGTCCTCCCCAAGAATCCTGAGACCAATGAATGGCAATGGCCATTCTGCGAAGCGAATCTGGCTCTAGAGTCTCCAATCGCAAAGCTGCTTCTCAAAGAACTAGCAACGCTCGACGAGGAAATGAGCATTGTCGCTGGTCAACGCCCCAAATTGGATGCATACCTTGCCGAGCAAGATGACAAGGTGCGCGAGGTCGTGGATGCAATAAAGAACAAGGAAGCGGAGTTGTCTGCAGCGATCGCTGCCAATGAAATTATTGCGCAAATGGGGACTCGCAACAATGCGGCGGCACGGGTTGTTGGCCGTATCAGCTTGTTCCTGGAGGATATTGTTTCCAATGCAGAACTGGTTTCGCGCGAAGCAGAGCATCGGCGCCTAAAGTTCAAGGTTGAAGAACTGCAGAAAAAAGTAGGTGCTGACGACAGCCATGAGCGATTAACCTCGATTCTGAACAACATCGCTGCGCAGGTGTCCCGGTACATTCAGACCTTCGAGGCCGAGTTCAGCGCCTTCCCTGCACGGCTTGATCTAAACCATCTCACCATCATTTTTGATCGCCCGGATCGTCCTGTTCCCATGAGTCGTACCGGCGGTGGCGAAAATCATCTGGCCTACCATCTCTCGGCGTTATTGGCACTGCATCTTTTTGCCTCTCAGAATAACTGCCCGATTCCTCAATTCCTACTTATCGACCAGCCTACACAAGTCTATTTCCCTTCGGAGAAGGTCTACCAAGAAGCTGATGGAACTGTCCAGAAAACTGAGGCGGACGCCGACCTGGCAGCAGTCCGGCGCCTGTTCGAACTCTTACTCAACTTTACGCAGAAGGATGTGCCTGGCTTCCAACTTATCGTGACGGAACATGCCAATCTTCGAGACCAATGGTTCCAAGATTGTCTGGTCGAACAACCTTGGACAAAGCCGCCGGCTTTGGTGCCGGAGAGTTGGCCAGATGCTTAAGTGCAATATGCGTCTAAACTCATCCCTTATTTATAGCGGCTATCTATAGTTAATTTGAACTTGTTGTTCATCGACGCCGCCAACTGTCGGGTCGCCAGTCATCAATTCGAAGAAACCGCGCTCTAGCAACGATTCGTGGTGAGCACCACTGCGCGCATGTAAACCGGTGAAAGCCCGATTACCAATGGGCATCTGTGAACTGGTATAAGACATAAGTTTTATCTCGTATAAATGATATTTTATTTAAATAAAAAGCTCACCATGCCCAGACCCGACCCACTTTGGATTGCCCAGCGACACAATCAAGACTGGCGCGATGAAGAAACTCTTCGCGTGATCAATTGGTTCACGTCTACCATGGACACTCGTGACTGGTCACGTCGCATGGATATTGTTCGTCAAAACTTTGAAGTGGGGAAGAAAGAATGGGCAGTGGGGAACCAAGTTCAACTTTTCGATCCTAAAGACACCATTGCTTGGTATATTTTTCAAGCGCAAGCTGGAGCTTCATGCCGAGAGGACTGGTATGAGCCGGATGCATTTCGTATTAGCCCTATTTTTAATAGGCTAGGAAAAATCATCACCGACTTGGAAGCAGTTTCAGGAATTCAAGACAGGATTCAAACCTTGCTTACTCGTGGAAAAGCTCAGCCGGATGATGGTCTTTTTGAGCTCCTTATTGCCGGAGCATACAAACGTCGTAATTGGAGGAACGTCGCATTCGTTCCTGAACGACCCGGAATTTCAAAATCCCAAGATCTCCTGGTGTCAACAGGACGTCGCCACTGGGCGGTGGAGTGCAAGCGAGCTGGTCGCTCTGGTTATGAAAAAAAAGAGATTGAGCGTGCTAATAGCCTAATCCTGCCAGTCCATGAGTTATGCCGTAGTAAAGGGAAATCAATAATAGTACAAGTGATTTTCAAAGTGGAGCTTTCCGAAGTGAACGATGACTATCTTGTGGAGAAAGCAGAAAATTTTCTTGACAATTCTTCTTGTCGATTTTGGGACGACGATTACGGGAAAGTTTACATTGTCTATGTTGACTGGAGGCTGACACACGCTGTACTTGCTCACGATGATGTTTTTTACGCATCGTCCAGAATGGCCGAGCTACTGACTGGTAGATATTCCTCACAGATGGATTACAACATAGTCGCTGATTGGGTCCCGGCAGCTAAGCGACCTTTACACGCCACTTCGCTAAGCCGAGCTAGTGTTGTGAGCTGGGCAAGCCGTTCGTTCGCGGCTGCCGAGCGCAAGGCAAGTCATTTTAAGTCTGTTGTAGGCAAAGCCTCAAAACAGCTTCCCGGCGACATACCTGGAGTCATTCATGTCGGATATGAGGCCAAAGGCGCGACTTCAGTCGACGATCTTCGCCATGTTTTGAACTCGATGGTGATTAAAGATTTCGATCCGGGAAAAAGCCGCTTGCGTTGGGTCTATGGCAGTTATCTTTCGCCGGAGCACACTAATAATCGAAACGAATCATGGGCAATTAGTGAAACGACAGCGCAATACAAGATCGGACGCCATAGCACTAACGAACCACTTCCAAACCATTTGCTTTTTAATGATGGCACCGGCGAACCAGGGCACCACTGGTAGAAACAAGAAGGTCATATAATTATGCGGCCTTTTTTAATATCCAACTGAGCAGTCACTGCAAAAAATATTTTGCAAATACAGCAGCGCTCGATTGCGTAGTGATGTGGCCAAAAAAATCGATAAAGATATAAAATGATAAAATTTGTTTTAAAGCGGGCGATAGCAAACATTCTATTTAAGAAGCTTATTGAGAATTTTGATGATTTAGAAGGCCTCAGTGAGGTGCAAACATCTAAAGAATTCGATATTTGTGAGCAGGTAAAAAACCTCCTTGTATCAGAAAAAGAATCCAGTGAAGAACCAGAGTGCGTTGACTACGAACTGGTTGTCTGCGCATGGAATACCCTTTATGAAAAAATAAGTGATCTCAATGAGAAAAATGAAGCGTTATTGAAGATTTTATTGGAAAAATTCGAGCTTAAGACGTCGGACACTTTCATGTTATTCGGGAGCCTTGTTGGCCAGGAAGTAAAAATTGGGCAAAAACTTAATGGGCGAGAAAATATTGCCTTTAGAGAATATGTCAGTGAGGCCAATGGAATAATACGCGATTTCAGAATTAAATTGCTGACTTACCTCGCTGCCGACTTGACTGATAATTTTCTCGATAATAGAGAAATTATTAACCCGGAAAACATAAAATATGAGCGCATCGATCTTGCTGGAACAATTATATACTTGGATCAGAATGCCGTGACATCGATTTCTGATGATTCGAAGTTTATGGGAAAGTGTCTTGATGCGAAAGCTGATAACAAAATTCACTTCGTATACAGTCCATATTTGGCTATGGATTCTGTGAATATGAATCCTTTCTTTCTAAAAGATTTCGTGAGGAATCTTTTCTTGCTTGCCAGCAACTGCATGATAAGTATTATCGATAACGTGCCGAACTTCGTTCGAGAAGACGTCTACCATACTTTCAATCGGGCTCACCTGTATTCGCACCTTTCTAAAACATTTGAGAGTCATTGGCATATTAACGTAATACGGCATTATCATGATTATCCGGAGCTGAGAAAGGGGAGAGCGCTTAATAATGAACTGATCAAGGACCCGCTCGCTTTTTTTCGAGGCCTTTCGAAATCCGGTGTGCCTGGTTCCGAAAAGGTTGTGTCGAAATTTTCGGGTTCTAGGTTTGTCACGCCTTTCCTCGAAACTGGCAAGGTGCCAGATACTCCCATTGAGGAGCGTTGCCAGCTTATCGAAGAGCTTTTGCGTCTTTTTGATTTTATTAATTTTGAAACCGAATCAGTCAAGCTTTCTAATGCGAAAAAAATCTCTAGTAGCTATCGCGACAATAATCACCTGACTCACGCGTCCATCGCAGGCATTTTTGTTACAGACGATAAAAGGTTGACAGCTCGCGCAAAACTACTATATTCACTTGTTGGTATTCATACCAAAGTTATGAACTTCAAGGAATTTCGCGAAAAAATCTCGAAATCGTTATAGCACATCCAAGCATGTCATGTGTAAATGGAAAGAGAAACGAGGAGCGAGCCAAGAATTTGAGGACGCTAGTAGCCAATCCGAATATGCGAATTAGTCCCGAGTGGAATCAGGTTCCAATGGAATGGTCGCCCTCTTTCAAACGGCAACGAGGTGCCCAAATAAGAGGGCTATCCCCATAACCGAAAGTAGCGTCCACCATGAAAGTTATTACTGCCGGCATTGACCTAGCAAAGCACGTTTTCAGGCTTATGGCGTAGATGCTCAGTGTAAAGCCGTGCTGCGCAAAAAGCTGGAGCGATCGAAGATGACGGAATACTTTATCAATCTGCCGCCATGCTTGATCGGCATGGAGGCGTGCGGCAGCTCGCATTACTGGGCGCGCAAGCTGTCCGCGATGGGGCATACCGTAAAGTTGATGGCGCCGCAATTCGTCAACCCGTACGTGAAGACTAACAAAAATGATGCTGCCGACGCGGAGGCGATCTGCGAGGCGGTGACCCGGCCCAACAGGCGCTTTGTACCGATCAAGACGGATGAGCAGCAAGCGGTGTTGTCTCTCCCCCGTGTACGCCAAGGTTTCGTGAAGGCAAGTACCGCCCAGGCCGCCCAGATTCGCGGCTTCTTGTCTGAGTTTGGCGAGGTCATACCCCAAGGGATAGTAAAAATTACAAAGCGTCTACCGGAGATTATGGAAAGGCAGGATTTGCCTGGCACCTTTCACGATCTGCTGCAGCGCCTGTATGATCATCTGAAAGAGCTGGACAGACAGGTTGACGAACTCGATGCCAAGATCCAATAATGGCATAAAGCCTCTGACGTAAGCTAAAAACTGGCAGAGATTCCGGGGATTGGTCCCATCACCGCCACCGCGTTGGTGGCCTCGATTGGTGACGCTAGGAGCTTCGAGAATGGGCGACAGCTTGCCGGATGCTTGGGACTGGTACCGCGACAACACTCAAGCGGAGGGGAATCTGTCCTGCTGGGAATCAGCAAGCGCGGAGACACGTATCTGCGCACGCTGCTGACTAAGTTACTGGTGGCGATTCAAGTCGTTAAAATTCATCGTATTGAAGCAGATTACCACTCGCGGTAAGGTATTTCACAAACGTTCACGTTGTCACAAAAATTATTGTTCTGCATAAATGCCCTTAGTGTAGTCAAGGATAGTTCCCGGTGTGGACTTGGCCCTAACATGACAGAATTAAACCAAGGTCCTTCTCCCGGAAAGTGTAATTCAATGTAAGGAGTGAACATGGATTTGCCTTCACGGATGCCGCAGGTGTCTAAGTCACCATAAAGTCCAGAAATAATTCGCCACTCCCGCTCTTCACTAAATGATTTATGCTTAATCAGCGCTAGAACTTGATAAATCTGCAGTGCGTGCGCATTAAAAAACGGCCAATAGGCACCACGAGAAGGCTTTGTGACCGTAAAAACGGCAGCGTGTCTTCCAAAATTTTCCCAGAGCTCGGAAATTAGAAGCTCTAAGAGTTTCAACTGATCCGGTTGCTCGTATATACATTTTCCAATCTTAGTATGTGGACCTTGTGCCAACTGTACCACTTGCTCAGGTGAAAATCCAAGACAAATTCCCTTGCCGTGCGGTGTATAGCTTCTCCACTGGCTGAGTTGGGAATCGGCTTCCGAAAGCGAGAAGATAAAGAGGTGCTGGTCGGTGTCGGTTCTGGTGGAATCTATCCAATCCGAGAACTGCTGCACAAATTCTAGATATTTCCCCTCACGCGAAAAAGATTTGGTTGGAGCCAACAGCCAATCAATTGCTTCGCAAGCGGCCAGTAACTCCATTGCATCGTTCAAATAATGGATGCTCGTTGCCCAAATCGCCTTGGACTTGGACATCCCGACGACAGAGGAAAATCCCGTGTAGTGGTAAAGGTTGACGCTTGGTTTAGGAGCAAAATACGGTGAAAGAGAATTCATTTTTGTCAGTTGACTCGCGCTGTCTGAAGGTCTTTACCCGATGCGATCAGCTCTTTCACCCAGTTCGGTTGACGGCCGCGACCAGTCCATTCCTGTGAGCTATCAGCCGGATTACGGTATTGCACGGAGACTTTGGCAGCCGTCTTACGGATGCTAGTTCCGATCAAATCTTTCAGGGGTAAACCGAGTCGGTGAGCAATCGCGTAGATTTGATTGCGGGCTGCTTCAACTTCCGACTTCGAACGGTTCTTTTCTTCCTTTTGTGCTTGCTCCAACAAATCCCTCAGTTCGATCACGCTTAGTTTCGACAAATCCATTGGAATTCCTGACGTATGTTTAAAGCGTAATGATGTCACACATTTGGCAACTGTAGTATTGAAAAACCATCATGTTCTGAGAGTGGGTGCCGGTTTGGCGTGTAAAGGGGAAAACATCATTTACGCCACCACAGCACAGAATGCAAAGTGGGCAAATTTCCTCACCAGTCTCGGATATTCATCACGCACAGTCTATCGTAGGGTATGGACCCTCGTTTCTGTTTAGAACGTCTAATAAAACCGCTGAATGCATCGTCAGCAGATGAGTATGCAGGCAAGCGAGAGGAATGCCAGGTGTATATCGGCTCGGCGTTCTTAGCAGATGCGTAATCGGCGGAAACGGTGCAGCACGTCCAGTGTGCGTTCCACCACCCAGCGCCGTTTACCCAGGCGATCGCGCGACTCGATGTGATTGCACAGCAAGGTTTTACACGCGCCCCGCCTCATACTCATACGCGATAGCGAACGATTCGTATGGCTGCAGGCTGAGGTGGTCGGTCAAGCTGTCACGCTGGGCATAGTTGCTGATCAAGCCTTGTCCGGCAATGCCGTGCAGCGTTACCGGCAGTCACCGAAGCAGTCACTGGGTAATAGTCAACAGCTGGCCCCGCCGGCGCCGTGGACCTGATCGACCATCTACGGGCGCCACTGCAAGGTCGACTAGCAACGCAGCGCCTGGTCGCGATGTAGGCGGCACCGGGTTCATCAGTCGGTTCATGCGGGCAGCCGGGCAAGAAGGTCAGGCAGAACTCGGGGCTGAACCGCGCCATTCTCGACCAGGGATGGGACGAGTTCAGGCAGCAACTCGCCTACAAGATGGAATGGACGGGCGGCATGTTGCTGGCCGTGTCGCCGTACCACACCAGCCAGACGTGTCCGGCTTAGGGGGTGGCGGGACAGGAACGGCGCGTACGTCATCTCTTTAACAGAATTGCTCCGAGTCCCACAAAAAGCCGCATTTCAAATTACTTGCGAGTGTCTAGTGAATTCGTGGCGATTCAACTCGCCTTATCGGCGCGTATCTGATATTGCCTCACGACAAGGCGCAGCAAGAACCACCAAACGTAAAGGCCAGCCGGGCTGTTACACTCATCAGCGCCGGCGTGTCCATGGGCGACAGAGTTGCGTAGGTTGGGCCCCCCTTGGACGCACATCAGGCAACGGATAGCGAAAGTCATGTCCTCGCCGAACACCTCAGACATCTGAGGCCGCTCCGTCAGTGCCGTGAGCGCTACTTCCATGTCGATCCCATCCTCGTGCGTAGCCGTGATAGCCTGGGCGCCCTTTAAGACTTGGCGTACTAAGTGCTCGAACTGGGGCATTAGGATATGGAGCGCCTGTTCCAGGTCGCAACAGTAGCCTGCATACAAAGCTTTACCGACGATACCGGAACGCTCGCGCGGTACCACGCCGCTGCACTGGGCTAGGGTCTGGAAATCGTCGATCGTTAGGCGGTGGTCAATTTTGATCTGAGCCAGCGCCGGCGAGATCATGGTTTGCGCGACCAGCTCAGCACCGCGCACAAAGTCTTGCATGGCCTCTTGAGCCACGCGCGGATCGTTATCCGGAGCCGTATCAGGCGCCGGTGCCGCAGTACGTACAATCGCTCGACCGTCTCTGTCGAGTGTCGTGCTTCCAAAAAGACGCGCTACGAAACTCCCAGACAGAGCGGCTTGTGCGCGCGCCATGTGCTCAGACTTCACGGGGGTCTTGTCGAGCTCGCAAAAGGCGTACAGCGCCTGCATCGGATCTTCGTGCTGGACATGCTTCGTTGCGGCGCGCACCATATCAGTAGCATCGAACGCAGGCAGCCTGACAACGACCATCTCGTCGACGGAGTCATGGCCAGCCTGCTCGTATTTCAAACGTGCTCGCTCAAGCGCGGCCGGTATTTCATGTGCGACTCTGAAACGGCCAGCGACGCCGCGGTATGCGGCGATAGCATCTTGGTAGAACCCGTGACGCGCCAATGCCCCTGCGGTTGCGTCGCCGTGGCGTTCCCAGTTTTCTCCGAGTTTTACCAACATGGCGGCTTCGCCGGCGTCATCACCTGCACGCTTAAACCAGTCGATCGCAGAGCGAAGGTAAGCGGCGGCGTGGAAAGGATTACGTCGGATCGGTTCGCGGCGGGCAAGAAGCGCAAGCTGTGCAGCAATTTTCGCCGCGTCTGCTTTTCCTAGGCGTTCAGCTTCCAGCGGATGCAGATAGGCCAGCGCCAGGCCTCCTTCCTCATCATTTGCATGGGCGAAAAAGGCGCCGATAAGGTCGGAGACCATGGCATCAAGGCGCTCACGCGCGGCGCCGCGCAGCGAGGCCGCCACCTGCAGCGCGCGGTGCCAGCTGTCGCGGCCGTGCGCAATCCAGGCCGCGTGATTCATCGGTGCCGCCCGGTAGTCGTCGACGGCGCGCAGCGCAAATCGGTTGCCGTGGCGCTTCGATTTGAGCCAGACTAGGTCACCTAGGCGCGCGCGCAGCGCACGGTGCGTGATGACGTCAGCCACGCCGGCGATGAAGTCGACTTGTTCAGGCTGCAGGTGCTCGGGAGCCATGCTGCAAGTACCATCGCGCCAAATAACGAAGGATGCTAGCGGAGCCGTGTCTACTGCTGGCTGAAGCATCATCGAGCAGATATCGCTCATCAGGGACAGGATGGTGGCGTGTGGATGGCGACTTTCTTCGCTGGCTAGGTGCGCGGCGGCGCGTAGAGGGTGCCGGAGATCGTTGAGCGTCATGTCAGGATGAGCGTCGAGGATCGCGCCGACGCCGGCGGCGTGGAACTGTTCGATGGTCAATTCGTTGTGGGGCGGTGTCGGGTTGGACATGGTGGTTAGGTTGGATTCGGGTTGATCGGCTACGAGGAGAACTGCGTTTCGACGAGTCATACGACAGTGTTGCGGTGTTCAGAAGGACCTGGAGGGTAAATCTGAGTAGGGCAATCCGGCCAGCAAAAGAACATTCAGGCCACCTGGATCTCATCGATGGCGGGGAGCCATGCCCGGAAGTCGGCGCCCGTCGCAATCCTACGGAAACCAAGCGGCGTGACCATGAGCACGGTTACGCCATCGGGACTCGGCGCAATATCCCAAAGGCTGTGCGCCTCGACCTCTGGCACCAGCGCCTCGTACTGGTTGGTCGTCTCCATGGCGATCACGAGGACCTCGAAGCCCACCGCCGCAATTTCGCTCAGGAGTGCGGGCTGGACGGCGATCCCTGGGCCGCTATAGGCGGCTACCATTCGGCCACCCAACCTGTCATTTATCCGCCTTTGGCGTTCATATGCGGCGTCAACCTGGGGGCCGGGAGCGCTGCTGGAGATGCTGAACCGTCCGTCTTCGCTCAACTCAATCGTCCAGGGCATCGGCGGGTTCTCGCTAAACCTGCCTATGATTGTCTTGGGGAGACGGAAAGTCTCCATGGTCGCCTGCTGAAAGCCTTGCAACAGGTCGAAGAAGAACAGCGCGGTCTGCAAACTGTCCTGCATCTGTTGGAGTGATACCTTGATTGGTTGACCGCCGTTACGCCGCCGTAGTCGCAAACCTTCCTGATCTAAAACATAGTCGGCGTGGGCCATGCCATTGCGGATATCGTCGCGGAATGCGATTTCGAGCAGGTGGGCGACGCCTGTCATGCCGATTTCCGTTGCGACCTTTGCTAGGAGCCGGAACATCGCATTGGCGTTGGGGCCGATCACTGCACGGGGCTCTTGGCGTACCCGGACGAGGCTCTGAAAGGGCCAGAGGTTATAGGTCTTCAACTGAGCAACGCGCATAGTGTTGAGCAGGCCTTCGTACACCCCGCCGGCTTCGGCAAGCTGAGCGTACAGACAGAGCACCTGGCGCAGTTCCGGTTTGTTTAGGGGGGCGCCTTTTTTTCCGAGCGCCTTCAACTCCCCAAACACCTCGTAAGCCGTTCGGACTGTTGACCAGCCAGCGTCTTGCGCACCGCGAAACTCTCCTGACAAAGCTGCGGCGGTGTCGATCTCGTTGATCGTCCGGGCATAGGCGAACAAGTAGGTGAATTGTGCGTTCAGGGCACGAACGTAGGCTTGCGGTTCCATTTCTCAGTCGTCCTCTCAGTCAGGTATTAATAGCGGCTAAACGACAGCGACGAACTCACTTTCGGAACGACCGTGAACATCCCCGGACCTTCATGATCAGCGGCTCCAAATTGTTCGCGAGCACAGGTGATCGTCACCGGAACACGACGGAAATGGGTCAATAGGTCGAATGAAGACACTGTATCAAGCCTTTCGCGGCGCAGCATTTGATGGCTTCGCGGTAACGGGAGTGTCATCGAACGATTCGGGCCACTCGATCGGCTCCAGCATTTTCGCGGAAGGGGTCGAGCGTTTTGGGTACTCGCGGCGCAGACGCCTCGCCACATCACCGAGGGCATTCGCGCGGTCAATGGAATAGTGGATGAGGAGCGCCGCTGCTTCGCGCGGGTTGGCCCTCTTATGCTGCTTGCGATGGGCTTCCACACCGAGCAGAGCCTTGCGCCATCCCTCCGCGGCTCTTGCTGGATCGATCTGATCCAGGATGCGGGTCAAGCTCGGTTCATCGAATTCGGCGAGAACGCGGATAAAAAGGGCGGCCTTGTCCCAGAAAGACGGACTTTGCTGCGACAAGATCGCTGCGATGGGGGCATGGTGCGGTTCGAGGAAGGCTGCCAAAAGGCTGGGTCTAGTGCGCGCGATGCGTGCCAGCATGGCTACGCCGAGCCCCCACTCAGCGTGACCGTGCTTGGTAATGGAAACGGGCTTGCCTGCAGCCAGGTGACGAAACGCCACTTCGGGAGCCATCCAAGCGAGACGAAGCGAGAGATTGGCGATTTGGGCTTCATTGCGTGTAATAAGTTCGATGATAGTAGGTCGGGCTGTGGGAAGTTGCCAAGCCACAGATAACAGCATGCGCGCGTCGCCGATCTCATCCTGCCAGCCGGTTCCGATGGTGGTTCCGATCATTTGCCAATCGAGCGCTTGGACCGTTTCCGCGAAGACGGTTGGGCTGACTTTTCTCAGGACATCCAAGAGACCGGCGGCGGCTTGAAATGATCGCTGGTCGCTTCGTGACAGCTTGTTTGCTAGGTGTCTCGGTTTCCAGCAGGCGCACAATCGGCGTGCGGCGCGCTTCATCTTGGTCGTAGCGCGCCGCTTTCCAACGTACAGTCCGAGGGGATCGTAGACGCGCAGCGCATGCCAAAAGAGATCGTTGAGCTCGTTGAACGCGCCTTGAGGATCGTTTTGGAGCCGCACGGCGATCGCGGGTGCGAGCGCTTCGATCAGCTCGCAGGCGAATGCCTCATCGACATAGCCGATGTGCTTGCAAAGGTCTGCGACTAGGAAGAACGGGGCGTCCGAGTGCCAAGTGGAGACCAGGTGAAAGAGGTAGTCGCGATCAAGCGCAGCCAAGTAGGCGACCTTCCACGTTTCATCGCTCGTCAAGTGACTCAGGGAAATCAACTCGGCGATTTCACAAGCATGGACCGGGGCCGCGGTGTTGATCGAATCCGCCACGATAATTGGAGAGACTCGAGCCTTGATGGCAGCGCCAAGTTCTTTCTCATGAGACATGATTTGGTTAACAAGGCTGCCCAAGGCATAGCAGGCGCCAATGGGCGTTGCCTCGATCCAGCCGACGACGACATCTAGATGGTCTGTGGCACCGATCCCATCAGGTTCGAGGTAGCTCCTGACTTCGTTTAGGGCCCAGCATGCATGGAGGATTTCATTCGGAGCACAGGCGACCCAGGCCCGATCGAGTAGCGGCCGCAGCCATTCCGGCTTTATTAGGCAAGACCAACGCCCATAGTCACCAGTGCTCCGCAATTCACCAAGAAGTACCGAAAATCCGCCCAAGGGGAGCATCGGGTTGGCAAGCGTGGACTGCAGCAGGCGAGCTATTCGATTGATGCCTTCCGGGTCCTGGCCACCTAGAATTTGCCCGAGCATAACGACGGCTAGGCGTTGGTGAGGACAGCGCAAATCGGAACGTGTGAGCAGCAGGCGTTGGGCAACCAACCAGTCAACGGCGGGTTGAAGTTCGGCATCAGTGACCTGGTCTTCTACTTGTGCTCTCAGACTGTCAAACGGACAGGACGCGTCGCGAGAGGCAAGCTGTCGGATGGCTGCAGCAGCCAGTACCAAGTCCGCGCCGGCGGCGCGCGCAGAATCGGCCATCGATTTAGACCGTTGCCAGCCTCCACCGAGGATGAAACAGAATTGCCATGGAAATTGCGCGGTTTCGGCCTGATTGAGGCGCCAGTCGAGAGACTCCTCGGACAACACAGACCCTTCGCTGCGGTCAGCTTTCCGGACGGCGGCAAGTGTGCGCTCGGCATCCGCACGAAGGCCGCGGGCGATGACCGCGACGGCTCTTTTGGCGTCAAGGTGAATGGTGCCAGCGGCAATCACCTTACCATCCGACAGCGTATGAGCACTCAGCACCCATCGGGTAGCCGAGGCTGATTCCTCCAGCGCCCGTAGCTGCGCGGGTGGCGCTAGATGGGCATCGTCAACGATGTAGAGAGCCGGTCCTGGAATCGATGCTGCGGTGGGAACACCCGCCATCGGGTCGGTAAGGCGGAAGATGCGCCAACCGCTTTCGCCAATGGCGTGAGCGGCCTGCAAGGCGCATATCGATTTGCCTGCGCCAGGAACACCGGCTAGCCGCGCCGTCCCGGCTTGGCGAAGCTCCTGAAGCAGCGTTTCGGCTTCTGGCAATGTAGGGCAGGCGCCAACGTCCGCAGGCCCAAGTTGGCGTCCCATAAGGGCTGGACCGAGATCACGCCGCGACGTGAAGGAGATCTCCGCCCACTCTGGAGCCACGGCAGTCTTTTCAGCCATTGCACCCAAAAGTTGTTGAAACGCGCTAGTTCTTCCTGGGTAGAATTCCTCGACAACCTTGGGGTGGGACGAAAGCAGGCCAACGATCGATTCCCACCCGTACACTGCCACGGGGAACTGGTTAGCCTTTACACGTCGCTCCGATACAGCCGCGACGTGTCGTTGAAGTGCCCCGTCGTTTGGAGCGGTGGTTGCAAACACCCATTGACCGAGTTGGGGCGAAAAACGCTCCGCTTTCGCCAGTTCGACATCGAACTCGTCAGCAGTCACGGCGGCGCCATAGAGCTGATCTTTCCCCTTGCACTGTACGCCGAATGTGCAACTCGGCTGATCCTTTGGTGAACCAAAAATGTCGACTCCGTATTGCGTTTGACCTGCCCGGCCGTGCCGCTGGATGAGGGGGTTCTTCCAGACTGCCGCGAAAAGGGCACGCATCAGATCTTCGAACTTGTCCCAGTTTTTCGGTGCCGGAATTTGCTGGTCGAGGAAGTCCATCGTTTTGTGAAATATCCTATGGGGCAACTTCGCCGATTTTCAGAATCTGGATTGGCCTCAATGTGTCTATTGGGCGCTGCATAATCCCCCTCCTGCTTGAGGTCAAGTGCCAAGAGGTATGGGCGACCAAGAGCTGCCTGTTCTGTGCGACTTCTGAGCTGAGCAGTGGGTGTTGGCTCAGAACCATTGACCCGTTGAAGCCTAACAATCCTAATTTTAAGGGAGGTCTACTGTCTCAACGTCGCCGTACAATTGTAGCCTTAAAGTTCACAAATCTGTGGACGGCAATCCCCCCATTTTTAGAGCGCGCTAAAAGTAGAGGTTAAGCGGCCATGGCAAGCTTCTGTTTTTGCGAGATACCGGCAGGTGTCATGTCGCGTCAGCCGTGATCGCAACTCCACCGCCAGCGCGCAAAGCCCCCGATCTGGCCGAGCGCACGAAGCAGATGATGAACCAGGCTGTTGTAGCCAACTGTGCCGCTATCGCGCGCAAAAGCAGGCGCTCTGCTGTTGCCTCGATCAGATAAACGATCCTTCGCCGGCAGTTATGGCTAGGGAAGGCCTGCTTTTGCTAGCGCGGTAGGAGTCTCTGCAATGGAGGGGAGAGATATAGGCCAGCCCCGATCTTGTCGTTGGAAAGGCACCTACGAGATCGCACACCAGGAGCCTGGCAGGGTGCCCGGGCCCTAACACGATCCATCTTTTTTTCATCGTCCGAGAACCATGGATCAGGAGAGTCAAAGCTACTGGCGACGATTCATTAAGTGGCCTGGGCAAGCCTCTACTTTAGCGTGAATCAGCTCGGCACCATGTCTTGTCGGTTCTGTCGACAAGTTCATCGCCAACGAGCGGAATTCCCGATCTCATCGAGTCGGCCAAGCAGTAGGTGAGCCGGGCTATCGTAGCCGATTAAACCGTTATCTCTCCCCAGAAGCAGGCGCCGCGCAGCGGCTGCCTCGGTCGGACAGGACACCCTTCACCGTCCAATATGGCGGGGTGGAGCAAATTATGGTGATATAGGCATGGTCTGCAGTCGGATTCCTGCTAACCTTTGCCCTCGTCGATTCAGACGGGAACTCGCACGGACTGGACGGCTCACCTTTAACAAAAAGAAAACATCAATCTTATTGAGGACTTCACTACTTTAATCCTCCCGACTTCTAGTCGAGAAGATTACCTGTGGGAATCTACGACCTAAAAACTCAGCAGCTGCTGTCGCCGCGGCCTCTGCGACAGCCAGTGACTGAATCCGAGCTCCATGCCTACCAAACGAAGAGACCCGATAACCCTGTCCACCAATCACTGATATCTCCCCTAATTGCTCAAGCGCATTAACAATTTCGGATTGTGAGTTGTAGATAACAACGTGTGAAAAACCACAACCATCATCGAATCCTTTAGCTCTATCCTTCTCGATTTTGGCACAACATTCAATTGCAGCTTTCTCTGCCAAAAGGTGCGCTTGCCGTAAAGCATTCTTTACCTTCGCAACCATGCGAGCTGACGCGATTGGGGCCTTAAATGCTGCTAGGTTCCTTGCTGGAATGTCCTCAAGCCTGATGGTGCTCATATTCGCGCTAGATAGACTTCTAGATAGCATCTCTAGAGAAATGACATAGGTCATTTCTAGCAAATTAACGTTGTATTCATGGCTAAAGTTGTGTTCGCGAGCATCATGAAGTTCCTTAATTTTATCGAGCACGGTTTCGGCTTCATCGTCAGTCGACACCACAATCATAACTTTGCTAAATGCATTTTGCTCGGAAAGCCAGACTGGCAATCCCGGGCAACTATACTCATCTAAACCATCAGCCCATCTCCACTCCCTCTCGAATAGCCAATCGATCCGCCTGTTAGCGCCTAATAAAGTCGACACATATCTGTATTGCTCCCTTTCTCCGATCCCGCAGGATGGGTCCAAGAATCTAGGCCAACTAGCCCGAAAACATGAACGAAGGGGATGTTTGGGTGAAATTTCCAGGTGTGGTGTACTCAGTCCATAAATAGCTGGCCGGCCACCAGCAGCAAAAAACTCATCTCGCAAAAGTCCTATCGCATATTGCCCCACATCGACTTTTGTACGCATTTCGGCATAGTTTAAAAGGGCATATAATGGCATCTCAGTGAAACAACAGGCGGCGCGAGGCCCATAGATTGTAGGTTTCGTGTTACGCCAAGACCATCCAGAACGTATGTGGCCATCTTCGAGTATCTTCAAAAGTACCACGAATGCATCTTCATCCGGTGCCAATCCCGCATGTTCGTCAATCATCTCCCAATGTTCAAATCGTTCGTTTGCAACCCTATCTACCTGATAAGGAAATGCCGGCGATTCCACACCTTTATTTATATTGAAAGCTGCGTTGTTCTCCGGATTTCGGTCATGCACGAAATGCAAGATCCAAGATGATAAGTCGATACGTGGTGATGTCATATAATTCCAGATCCTAAAAGTCGAACTACGTACATTATAATTTTCGTAGAAGTATAGCGCATCTGAATTGGACCATATTTTTCAAAATCGTTGCTTGCGTATACTTTATAAAAAAGTTCGATCGACAATACAAAGGACCAACGTTAGCAACCACCGCATGGATCGAAAGCGTTTTTTGGCAAAATGGAGCTAGCCGAAGAGTGGGTTTCTGTGAGCCTCTCGGTTGAGATTCTTTCAAAAGGGAACGCCAAGATTATTCGTAATTCTCATACAGAAACCCGACGAAGCTCAAGCAACCTTTACTTAAGCACGGCGTTTTTCGCGGCAGGGCAGGGTTGGGATAGACAGGTCAAACCCGATTTCGTCGTTGGATCAGGTAACTACAAGATCGCACATTAGGTGCCAGGCAGGACCTCCAAGCCGCCAACACGATCCATCGGTTTTCATCTTTCAAGAACCATGGATCAGGAGAGTCTAATCTACTGGTGGCGATTCAGTTCATACAGGCTTGAATCAGTTCTAGCCATCGAGATTGTTCCGGTTTCACTCTTTTGAACGAGCAGATTTCTCCAAGTCCTTTAGCCAAGCTTTTTCGAACCATTTCGGCAAATCATCACCTGGACCATCGCAAATATTTTCAGGAACATCCTTCCAAAATTCGACTATGGCATCGGAGAAACACTTTATGTGATCCTCGGACACTTTGAGATTGGTGTAATCAGTAAGGTCCAGCTCAAAGTCGCTATCACCCAATCCCTTAAGCGGATTATCTAAGTATTTCGGATGGCCGTTCTTCAGATCCCGAAAGGAGTTTCCATCGCCGTGCTTATACACATTGACAACCAAACGGCAAGCGTCGAGAGTGTCGAAGTAGGTTTTCTTTCTGATATCCCATCCCAAACAGCCAAACAGGTCGACCAAGCCACCAAAGTCCTGCGACCAAATCCTGGCCCGAACTTCCTCGCCTCGATGCCAATGGAGGATCTCACGCACGATCCAATCACGAAGCTGCTTATCCCATTCGTGGAACATGCCGGCGACCACGCTCAAGCGAACACTATCGCGCATATCCTCCAGCTGCTGATAAAAAGCGATGCCTTCGTCATGCGCATCTTCGTAGAACGCCCCTGAATCGTCGTTGTCCGGATCAAACCTCTGGCCGGCACGGTCGAGCCAATCGGCCGCAGCCTGCTCAGCCTCGCTCTCCATATCAGAGAACTGAGACAAGAGTCGCTTACGCGCCTGTTCAATATAAAATTGATGGCGCTCGATCAACATTATTCTTGCTGGCTGCCACATCTGAAATAGAACATATCTATTCACAACCTTCTCCTATTCATCGTCACTGGTCAGATAATAAGCCAACCAAGTACTGACGATCGCCATCGCACCAGATATGATTGCCAGCGTCGCGGCCTGAATCTGAGGGTTGTAGTACCAGCCAACAACCGCTGTCACTAACGCAACTATGTTCCGAATTTTTGCGAAGTGCTTAATAGGACCCGCGATTGCTTCAAAAGCCAGCATACCCCTCAAAACGCCGACAGCAAGACCCGGCGGCGATGCGCCAATGATCCTCCCCAAGCGTGTTGGCGCATAACTCTGGACCTTGTGAGGATATGGATACTGGTAATCCAGTAATCCCATATCTACGCACGTCCAGAACAATCGAGCTACGTGCTCTTGCAACCAAGGGTCTGCGCCACGGAGCTGGGCAATTAGAGGGTCGTCTGAATGCGCGATGAACTCTAACTCGGTGTCCTGATCGCGCAACACGGGTAAGCGGCTCGCCCGGATGTGCCGCATCCATGCCCCCATAATCCGGACTTTGTCGGACGTTGCCAGCTTGATTTGCTTGAAGGCGTTGCGATCCACATGATTCCCTAAATGCCGAGGTAGCGGCCTGTAATGGTTTCGGATGCACGGCAGGCCGGGCAAGTTACCAAGACGCCGCCAATAACGCCGTCGAGACCGCGACCGGAGCTTGCGGACCACGAATGGCCACACGCGTAATCGAGCTGGGCGCTATTCACTCCGACACTCTGCGGCGGAGCACTACTCCCGATCTCTCGGCTGCGAGCAGTTCTGTAGCTGATGGTGCTGAATTTGAACTGGTCAGACATAAGTTTTTCCTCGTTGCCTGACACCACGCCAGACTTCGCAATACACCAGGCCCGTCGTGCGGGCCGTGAGTGCGGCTGTAAGCGCCTACAGCCGCCGGGGGTTTTCCTCGCTAGCCGGCACAGTGCCGACCTTCTCATTGTGCCATTCCAGGCCCCTCAATGCGGGCCGTGGGCCGCTGCTGGGGGGTATTCCTTATTCTGGATGCCGTCAGGGACCGGGCGCCGCCTGGGCGCGTTTTTCCTACGCTACGTATTTTTTGTAGCCAGTGTATAGCCCGTACCCAACCAGACCACCGATCGCCAGGCCGCCAACAACCATCAAGATAACCGGTGCCGCTGTGGCGCCAACTGCTGCGACTGCAGCCTCACCTGCAATCGCAGCCACACCGCCCACCAAGCCGGTACCGCCGGCAGCGATAGAGCCACCACCGGCCGTAGTAATCGCCGCAATTGTCGTGGCAGCTCCAGCACCTGTAGAGATGCCTGCACCGGCCACTGCGGCGGTTGTGGCAGTCGCTGCCGCCGTTGCTGCTGTCGACATCCCAACAGCAGCGCCGGTGGCGGCTCCAGCTGCGCCACAAATACCTGTCGCTATTACTTTATTGCCGTCCATTTGCATGAAAATTTTCCTCACTGGCCCGCAACACGCTGGCCTTCTCATTGCACCAGCCGCCTCGTGGGCGGCTACGGTAGGACCTGGCGCGTTTTCAGTGAAAACTGGATCGCCGCAACGGAAGCATCTTGGTTATTTGATTTTATACATGCTATTTTATTCAAATGTAATGGAACCGTCATTAAGATTTACCTTAAAGGACACATCCCCTTGGCGATGTTTAACCGTTGGCATATCGGGGCAACCGCCACCATAGACGACTTCTTTAAAGTAAGCTGTCATGACACCAGTGCATATTTGCGCTTCGATTTGCGCCCCAATGATTTGAATTTCAGGGCTATCCTCGGGATCAGGAGCGCCGCCCATTACGCAAAAGTCATCCAGGGGAACACCGTCTGCACGCGTCGTATCGTCGAAAAACTCTTGCATCACGTCGGCAGGGTCTTGCCCAGCCAGAAGTGCTTTAAGTTCTCCATTTCCTATCTTCATGTTCTTTTCCTCGATCAAGATTCAGGAGCGGCGGGTTCCACTATTGCCGCCCGCGCTGCTTGCCATTGGCCGATGTGCATCAGTAGCATGATTGAGCAGACCAAAAGACCTATCACACATCCAATCAAGATTAAGATGTCGAGCCTGGTAACTGCTGCCTCATCTATTCCAAAGCGTATCAGAACAGCTGCATAAACCACACACGCTAAAAAGTCAGTGAGTATTTTCCTGCTGTGCTTCCATATAGGCCCGAATACGGCCGTCTTAGAAAAAGTCAATAACCAAGCAATCACCTCCTTCAAGATCCCGCCAACTATTGCGCCTACGAACACTTTTATCCAATCTGCCTGTTCCATATGTTATCCAAAGAAATCCGCCGGTGCCCGTCCGGCTGCGGGGGCGTCACAGCGAAATTTTCCTTGAGCAGCCATTTTATTTGCGACTGCGACTATCAGTGGCAGCGGGAAAATATGCTATTCGTTACCCATCTCATTCATCATAATGATCCCAACGAGATCCACTCTCTTTTGCAACAAGACCTTCGTCACGCATCTTCTGAATGAAGCCTGGTCCGTTACCGGTCAGATGGCTACCATCATCAGCCTTGCTGCCATCGTTCGACCCAGCTGTAATGACTGCATCGAAGCATTCGTGATGAAAAATTAGACATTGGCGACCAATCCCAAGATTACTACATCCATCAAGTGCCAAATGAGTAATATGGTAGTAGTCTGGAGTATTGAATTCACCTATGACATAGTTTAAACCAATTGTGCCTACCTCATCACCATCGTATGTCACGGAAATATCCTCCCCAAAGTCATCGATGTTGATTGAAAATATTTCACCATTTTTTGCTTCGATCTCTTTAGTATTCATAGTCTGTGGTCGCCTTTCGAAGATTCAGATCTGAATATTAGCGCTAACGGCCGGAATAGCTAAAGCAATGCGTTGGAGATCGCGTATCGGGGCCTCTTGGGAAGCGCTGATCAATTCATTTTCGTAGCAAGTTTGGCGCGTCAAATGACCGATCGATGGGCCACTCAAGTCCGTTTTTCGTTCGATTCGACGCGATAATTAATGTCTTTTTATTATTGGGACAGATTACGGGATTCGGTGTTCATTTTGCGATGAGAATCGGTGCCCGTTCTGAGAAGAATACTCAGCTAAGTAAACTTGTAGGCCCCGGTGATTTCACAATAGGGATACATGGGGGTCAAGATGAGCACGTGCGTCTTTGCTCGCGTGATGGCGACTCGAAGAATCTTTCGGCTTCGGTGATAAGGGCGAATATCGTCTCTCCAAATGAAGGAGGAAAGCTGCCCCTCTTTTTCGTCAAAGCGCCCCGACCGAAAGATTATGACACCATCAAATTGCTTACCTTTCGACTTGTGAACGGTCATGAGCTGCAGGCCGTTTGGATCGTCAGTTCCACCAAATAACTGATCCTGAGCAAGTGCAACTTCAAAAGCGTTTTCGGCACCACGGTAGCATCCATACCGCTCCCATAGTTGACTGAGGCCTGCTGCGATACGCTTCCCGCGATTAAAACTGACCAAATAGTCTAATTGAACCGCCACTTGTTGAAGGTGCGGATCGAAAGATTGTCGAAGCAGGCTCTTGATGACCAACCAGTCCTTAGCCGGACTTCCAGAAAATGAATGCTTTCCTAGCTCATCAATCAATGATGCGACGTTCTTCACAAATGCGGCTGCAGGTATCTTGCCAACATTGACCTTCTCGATCCATTTTTGCATGTTGGCGACTTTGGCCGTGCCCTTGGCCCTCTCGATGTCCGTGAACATCTCCAACGTCGATACAATGTTGGACAACCTGTCTGCCGGGAGCTTGGGTTCCAGAAGAGAGGCTGCGATTCTTCCGGAGAATATGGCTATGTTTTCGTCAAACAAAAGCTTGTGTTTAACGGGCCTATCGCTCAAGTTGAGGGCCGCTGAAATTTTAGCCGCCGCCAACCCCGAATGCGTCAAGATGGCAATGCTTCTTCCCCATTTCCCCGTGTCCTTTCGAATTCGGCGCTGCAGTGTCCCGAGGGCCATACGCATAACCTGCCTTGCATCAAACCTGTCCGGCTTAGGATTGTAGGTTAGCGAAGATACGCCTTTATAGGGACCAGCTCGAACGACGCCTTTCAGGACGTCCTCAGCGAACGCCACGATCTCAGAATCTGGGCTGCGATGATTCTGTCCTGCTAGATCAATTTTTAAAGGATCTAGGGCGGCCTTGATCGCTTCAATTCGCTCAGGACCAATGCCAGGCAAATAGTCAAATATCTGCTGCTCTAGATCAGCCAAGCAAATGATGGTCGTTTCTCTGGATAGCAATTCAATGCAACGCCATGCGTCGCTATTCGTGTCTTGTGCTTCATCGACGATGATCAATGGGTAGCGTTGAGCGATCATCCTTCGGATGTGAGCCGACCTCTCCAGCAATTGGACGGCACTCGGAAAGAAAAGGTCGAAGGCCATTTTTCCCTCTTCCCTGAATAGGCGTTCCCTCTCGACGAGCCACGCTCTCCATTCAGGATTAGTATCTTTACGATTCTTTTTCTTGATACTCCCAAAGAAGATTTCTTCATCATGGGGTAGCAGGATTTTAAGAGGCTTAGGAGACCCTAGTAGATAGGCATTCGCAGCTAAGGTCTCCCAGAAAAACGAATGGAAGGTCTGCATGTTCAGTGCAGCTCTGTGTTCGCGATCTACGTGCGCTTGGACGGCCTCGGCGACTCTGGCGACTGCTGCACGAGAGAAGCTCAGAAACAGGACGGACTGACCTGGCAGCAGGCCCGCCTCGATTCGTAGGATCGCCTTCTTCAACGCGATCGTGGTTTTGCCGCTGCCAGGACCACCTATCACGAGGGCGTGGCCATCATGGTCTAGAAATTTCTGGCGAAGTTCGCAGATTTCCATGCTTGCCCCTAAGCTTCAGCGGCTGGTGCTTCTGGCGGGTTTGCATGCGCCTCAGGCTCGATAGGCGGTAAGAAGTAACCGTGCACTTGGCATAAGAAATTTACGGCAGTCGCGGGCATCTCGGCCATTGAACATCCTTCCAAAAGCCGGGCCGACCAGCCAGCTCCCTTTTTCCCTGACAATGCACTCTTCGTTAGTTTTCTGATAGCGTCATCATCAGGTTGCTCCATAGGGATCACCATGTTGCCATTTTCGTTGGCATCTCGAAGCTCCGACAAAAAAGCCCAAAGCCGAGCCACTGGAACTTCTGCCGCCATCAGCCCTTCAAAACCTGCGTGGGGATGTTCGCAATCTACCGTGAAACAGTCGGTTAGTTTCTTTTTGTCTTCTGGTGTCCGCTTCAAAAAATCATAGAACGAGAATGTTTTGAGGCCGAGCTCATTAAAAAAGGCGCCGAACTTGAGCATATTGCTTTCACCATCGGCATCGAAGAAGGCCACCCCTGCAATGTCCAAGGGCTGGAACACGTCAGCGTGCTCGATATGCAGACGGCGTTCTATGACTGGTAGAGCGTAGAATTCGGTGACACCCTCTACTACGACTACACCTTTGCCGAGCATGCATTCCGTAAGGCCACGGCGAGAGAACCGTTTGTAGTCTTGGTCCTTTAGGCTGCTAGCATCTGAAACCCGTTTTACTGACACGGTTGAATGCTCATCACGTGATAGCACAAGCGTCTGGGCTGGTTCAAACCGTTCGATAACATAGGGCGAATGAGACGTAACGAACGCCTGTGTCGTGTTGTGCAGCAAGTAGTCCGCAATTCGTCGTTGAGTATGCGGAGGCACGGCAATCTCAGGCTCTTCCATTGCAAAGATTACGGATGACGGTTTCAAATCTGCAAGGAACGAAAGCAGTGCGAGAACTAGCGTGTTCAGCGTGCCAGTGCCGGCCTGTTGAAATGGCACATGCTCCTGCCCCTTTGACATGGCGATAAAGAATGCCATGGTCTTACGCAGATGCTCGCGAGTGAGCTGAGAGACGTGCAGCCGGGTCGCACGCCCATCGGCATTCGTGGGGATATACCGTCCCAGGCGTTTTTCTATCTCCTGCAATACGCCATCAAGCTCTAACGCACCATCACCGATATCCAAATCCTTCAAGCGGCCAATGGTTTTCTCCCACAGCCCGATTTTCACGCCCTTGGCTCGTAAAATCAAATCCAGTAGCGAGCCTCGCTCAAGGCTTAGAGCCCTCGATCCAGTCCTTAAGGCACGTAAATAAAGGAAGCCGAACATCCGCTTAATGTCCTTCCTGACTGGCGAGAGTCCATCATCCGAATCAACCGGATGGGAGAAAAAGCTGCCCGCCTCAAATTCGTCTTCTTCAATGCTGTATTGAGCGATGGTCTCTAATCGAAGGCAGGTAACTTGCGGTGGATTAGCCTGATCGATTTCCCCTTCGTCAATAATCCGCTGCTTCTTCTCGTCCCAGTATTCGGTGTGGCCACCGCATCGATTCTCGATCTCTGGTGTCAATCCGGTGAGCACCACCTCGATCCGAATGGGAACTGGCGCTGGCAGATCGCCCTCGTTAACTGGCGGAGTAAGATAGTTTGCATTGTGGAAGTCAAACTCTTCGACCGGTGGAAAACGGCTGGCCCTGTCAGGTCCAAGAACCAGATCTAGAGCTTCGCAGATCGTGCTTTTGCCTACATTGTTTTGGCCTACCAATAGGGTATGTCCGTCGAAGTGCAACTGTGCGTGCTTGATGCCACGGAAATTAGAAATGGTAAGGCGAGCAATTTTCAAAAGAGACCTTTCGAGGCAATTAGCAAACAAAGCTGCAGATCATCGGGGGGCATTCAAAAGACACTGCAAGGAATGCTCCTTAGCCTCTTGAAGCTGCTGCTTCAACGAGCGATTTAATGAAATGTGTTCACTGATGACTTGGTTCGCCTCGCCATCCGTTAAGCCCTTGCTGAACATAAGCCAAGATAGCAAGTGCGGGACGTCTTGAGTTGCGATGATCTTTTCGCTCTTGGAAAGCCTCAACGCCTTGATATCATCGGATAAGAAACCAAGATTGATCCGTTTCGCAATAGCGATGGATGATAGCTCTCCTTTGCCAAGGGACTTCTGCAGCTGCAGGGAACTTATCGCTTGAAGATCATCAATGGTGCAAGGACATACGGTAAATTTCCCCTCAGTGTGTGCCTGGCGGAGGCGTCCTGTCAATTCTTTGTCTGCATCATGGATCTTCTTCCTCGGCTTATCAAGCAGCTCATATTTTACAAAACCTGTAATGCAAAATGAGCAGCCTGCAGCTTGTGCCTTAGTGTAAAGAGTTAGTGAAGACAGGATGTTCCACACTGAGCATGTATCGGTAACGTTATGCAGGTGGAAGTTAGAAGGGTCAACTGACATGGATAGATCGTCCATACAATGTCGCAAGCTCTGAAAGCTCAGAAGGCGTGCAAAGCAATGCTTCTGATACCCGCCCTAAACTGATGGCTTCTGCGCGGAGAGCATCGAAGCAAAGTTGAACATAGAAATCGGATAGACCCAGATGAAGCAAGTTTGCCTTTCGATCTTGCTCACCTTTTGTAAGTGAAGCCGATAGCTCAGGGGCTGATTTCATCTCTCGAGGAATTTTGAGTGAAACAATATGTTCGCAAAGCTTAGAGTTAATGAGCTGCGCATTTTTTAACGCATAACCCAACGCAGAACAGCTTACCTTTAGTTCATTGGCCCACCCGATAGCTTTTTCATCGTTCCACGTTTTCGGTTCTGGAATTCTCTCTAACAGAGTCCGAGGCAGCAGAAAGGCAGAGGCAAATTTGTTAGCGCGCGTCTCTCGCTCGTTGTGAACATTTTTCAAGGACACACTTACCGGTAGGTCGGCATCGAAGATGGCATGAGCCATTTCATGAGCAGCGCTGAATCGTTGTCGATAAATATCTTCGCTGCTATTGACCAGTGCACATTTACCCGCCGTAGGATGGGTGATAAACAGACCGGAGATTTTGGAATTACCCAGCTTACGCCTAAACGTGTGAAGGCCTAGGTCTCTGCAAGCTTGGTAGACATCGACGATGAGGTCAATATCAGAGTAACCTAGGGCTGATCGAATACGTTTTGCAGATTCGGGTGGGCTTGCGAGCTCCTTGGCCGTGAGTTTATCAATGTCAAATTTTGGTTTTGATCGCTTCAAAGAGTCTAGGAGAAGAGCTTCTGTATCGCACAAATATAAGAATTCTTGGATAGCCTGACGATCAGCCGCTGTAAATTCTCCATGGCCAGCACGATATAGCACCTCAGTTTCCTCAAACGGAGCAACTCGCTCATTCGAGATAAAGTAATGGAAGTCACAGCGGAAATGATCTGCAAGAATCAGAATTTCGTCACCACTCGGTTCTAGTTTGCCTGCTTCAATCGCGTAAAGGCGTTCGTCTTCAATCCCTGTAGCGAGGGCTACTTCAGTAGCCGTTTGCTGAAGCTGCAAGCGATACTTTTGTAACTTAGAACCTAGAGTTTGAAGGCTTATTGTCATATATGCACCATACTAAATTGCAGTTTAGCAATGGTCAACCTATTTCAATGAGCCTTATGAAACAATGTCGAGAAAGCGACAGTCTGAATCGCCACGAGTTCGCTAGACGCTCTTCATACGCTCAAAATACTGCTTTTCGCAATTGAACGGGCTGGGGTCTCGTGACGACCAGTCCACCGCCAGCGTGCGAAATCCTCCGCCTCATCGAGCGCTTCAAGCGGATTGTGGGCCAGCCTGTCGCTGCCAACGGTGCCGCCATAGCGCTCAGAAGCAGCTGTCCTCTTGCAGCGGCCTTGCCTGGCTCACGTAGACCCGCTCCCAACATATGAGCGGAAGGAGATGCCAGCCGATACTGCAATCGCTGGAACCCGGCAGCAAGGGCGGGTTTTTTTGCAACTCCAACGTACAACTTCCTAAACGGTGATGCCCGTGTTAAATAGGGAAGGCCAGAGATACTGGAGCAAAGTAGCAACCCGTTACATGAAAATAGTACTATAATCCTCATTCTAGATTGATATTCAAATATCTCTAACCGAGTTGGGCTCAATGATGCCTAGCGGTTTTAGGTTCACTAGTTTGTTGGCGATCATCTCAGATTTCGTAACGGTGGGAACGGTTTTGTTCCCGGCACTTTCACCTTACTTCTTTTCTATCATGGGGGCTTTTATGATTCCAATTACTAACGTGTTTGTTTGGTGCGGAATAGCGGCGCTGCGGGTCGAGTTTTGCTAGCAAATATAGGAACCTAGTTCTGCGAGGACACCAGCCAATAGTGACCGTGGAGGTTCGAATCCTCCGACCCGCACCAAATAACAAAAGCCCCTTATGCAAGGGGCTTTTTTCTTTTTAATCTCGGATTCAAATAGACCCGATCCTACCAACGGCCATAGATACTGATACCAAGAAAAATATTTTAGATCGCGCTAAAAGTAGATGTTTGAATCGCCATGAGTTCGCTAGACGCTCTTCAGATGCTTAAAATACCGCTTTACGCAATTGAGCGGGCTGGAGGCTCGTGATTACCAGTCCACCGCCAGCATGCAAAGTCCCCGATTTGGCCGAGCGCACGAAGCAGATGACGGGCTAGTTTATCGTAGCCAACTGTGCCGCTATCGCGCGCAAAAGCAGGCTCTCTGCTGTTGCCTCTGCCAGCTATGCAATCCTTCGCCGGCAGTTATGGCTAGGGAAGGCCTGCTTTTGCTAGCGCGCGGCATGAGTCCCAGCAGGGCAGGGGATAGACAGGCCAGCCCCGATCTCGTCCGTGGATCAGGCAGCTACGAGATCGCACACCTGGTGCCAGGCAGGATGTCCAGCCCTCTAACACGATCCATAGTTTTTTTATATTCCAAAAACTATGGAAACTATGGCTCAAGAGAGTTTAAGCTGCAGGTGGCGATTCAGTACAGTAGCCAAGCAGCAAGTAGTGCGAGCGAGACGAGGAGCGTCACTCCAGCTCCAAGGCCTGAGATCGGAAGTATGGCTGGACTCTTATCATGAGTTGGAGGCCAGCCAAAGGCTCAGCTTATAGTGGCGGACAGAATAAACCGTTCTCAGAGGAATAAACGGTCAATCGCTGTGGAACAGAAAAATGGTGAGTTATAGTTTGCCTTTCTCAGCTATCATATTTGCTTTTACGCAAGGCCTCCTAGATTCCTGAGGCTGTATGATTTTTAGCCAAAAACCCCTTCCAAGGATTGCTTTTTGACACACATCGAACTTAATCTTGACGCCCCACCATTTCACACTGGACTTCAATCGTCGGAGCGTTGGCAAAAACAGGCGTCTGGTGCGCTTGTACGCGCTTTGGCAGTAGCTGGGCGGGCGGCAAAGAGCTGGTCGACTCAGGGGGCAGATGACGTCACTATGCATAACTCGATACTCGTGACTGGGCCAAGGGGCGCCGGTAAAACGGTCTTCCTGAAAAACGCGAAGCAGATATGGAGTGAGCAACCGCCCAAATCTGATGGGCTGACGCTTCACTTCTGCAAAGAAATTGACCCAACCCTGCTTGTTGACCACGATAATTTCGCTAATGTCATCATTGCTCACCTCTTCAACGAAGTCTCAGAGCAGCTGCAGCTAGACGTAACGCCCCCGGAGTACAAGCAGCATTTTTATAGTGCGCTTGAAAACTTGGCGAGGGCGCTCGGAAGCGCTGAACATTCGAATACCGACGCAGCAGGCATCGACCGCATTATCAGCTATCGCTCAGGCATTCAGCTGGAACGGCGCTTTTACGACTTCACTAAGGCGATACTCGATCTGATTGGCGCCGATGCGATCGTTATGCCTATCGATGACGTCGACATGGCGCTCGGTCGCGCTTTCGAGGTGCTCGACGTCGTTCGCCGCCTGCTCAGTTGTCCTGCCCTGATTCCGGTGGTAAGCGGCGATCTTGCCCTGTATCGCCCGATCATCGACGACCACTTTCTGAGCGGCGGAAGCAGGCGGACCGGTCAACGACTTCTGACCGAACAAGTGGCCGGAGAGCTGGCGCAGGCTTACTTGACCAAGCTTTTTCCTGTCGAGAGTCGTGTGCAGCTGCTGCCACTAGTAGACATCACTAGCAAACTTCTTATTCGCCAAGGTGGTTACCGCGCGTCTGCGTTGCAATACTTCGAGGAGGTGGGGGACGCAGCGTGCCCACTTGTCAACGGTGAAGAAAACAGTCGGGCTTGGCCATACCCTCGTACCGCGCGCGAGCTGGAGCAACTTTGCCGTATTCTTTCTCCGAGCTTTCTTGAGAATAAAGAAGACGAACTAGCCGAATTTTGGTACCGGTATCAAACGCTTGCCGTCTCCCGGCATCACAATCCCGGTCAGTTGACGGCTGAGGCTGAGCGCACCATTCTCAGTTGGCGTGAAGTTGCTACTACGGTACCGCGTCTGTCGAAACTCGCTGTTTTTGACGTCCTGGCGCAAGCGCGAGCACAGAAGGGCGAGGGCGACGAGAAGCCGTTCTTTTCCCAGCTTGATCGAGCTATCACAGCGATGCGCTTAAGTACACCTATCGAACGCTCTCAACGGCAATTCATTGTTGCGCTTGAGGATAAGCCTTTCACCCAGCGCAGCATGCCCATGCTTGAAATCTTCACGGAGCGGCTGCAGGTTCCGAGATTTCGCCAGCAATTAAGCAGTCCTGATGTCAGCGGAGCAGAGCGTAATTTGTTCGCACTTTTCTGCCATCACGCCATGTATGGCACTTCACGCCGCACGTCTGCGCAGGTGTTTTTTGGACGTCCGTTCGAACTTTTGACCTTGTCTCTTCTGCTCGGTGGCAATACTGAGCAGGGAGAAGAATCGCGTTTGCAATGGTGGGTTGCAATGCTGGAAGAACTTTCAGCGAGGCCGCCTTTCCACAGTATTTATTCGTTGGCGCCTACGAAGACTTTCGACGCGCCAGACGAGAGCACATTGGATGAAGACGATTCTGGCACTGAACGCATTGCCGGAAAAAAGCAGGTTGAAATTGACCGGATTGCGCTCAAGCACCTAGCAGCCGATATAGTCGAATGGGAAAAAGCTTGGTACGGAGTGTTGCGCCAAGCCCAAGACAAGGGAATGTGCACATTGCTACACTGCGTTTTCAACAAGGTATTTACCCAAACCCATCTGCTGCGTCTCGGTGCTAACAAAATCTTCCTGCGAGATAAACTGACCGATGTAGCCGCCCGTTTTGAATACATCGTCATCAATGCATTCGCAACCTTTCTTAAGGTAGGCGTGGTGCAGCAAAACATCGCCCACACGCCGAATGTGGAGTTGTTGCGCGATCCAAGGGCGTATAGCCGGAAGGATCCGAGTTTCCGTGACAACGTAGTGAACTGGATCGGTGTACGAGGCAAGCCGTTGCACCAATCCGCGATGTTTGTTCAGCACTTGCTTCAAGCGATATGGGCTCATCCCTTGTTCGATTTGCACCGTGGTTCCAATCCCTCGCTCGACCTGCTGCGTCCGGAATTTAATTCCGATGAACTCATCGACAGTCTGCTTGCATTGATGCCGAGAGACCGCAAGGAATTGGGCCATCTGACCAAAGGTGAATCAAGAGGAATTCTGTCGAAAATGCAGAGTCTGGCAGAGGAGTACGGTACTGACCTAGATTCGGTCTATGCCAAACAGGTACGCGGACGAGCATTATTTAACGCATTGCGTGACCACCTCCGGGGCGTAGAGGGGTAAAAATCGTGTTTTCTCTTCCACTTGATTGGCTGGCACTAGTGTCGCTGGTGCGTTCGGACCGTTGGCTGTCAATCTATTTACGCGGGCCAGGGGCCAAATCTGGTACGCCATTGGCAGTGGCGCAGGCCGCCTTGTTCGATCTGCAGCATTACCAAGAGCACGCGTTCCGGCAAGATGATGTGCTTGCGGCGGTAAGCGATCTGGGAGGTGGAAATTTGCCCTTCAATTTTGACCCTGTACTTCGCGCTTCCAAATCTCTCTTAGATAGGAAAAAAGGGATGGCTGTCGTCGTTAAGGAGCAATACCGTGAACTGTGGTCCGCCCTGATCGCCAAACTAGACCCGGCCTGGTTAATAGGCATGCGGCTGGCCGATACGGTTCAACCAAACGAAGACATTGAGGCTTTGTTGAAATGCCAGACCTGTGCCAGTGGATTACTTGATGCACAGGACGACAACGGCAGCTGGGCAGACAACCATGTGCATGTCGGAGGTCTGTACGGGCCGAGCCTGGCGTTGCTCGACATCGTCACTGAACTAGATTCGCCAGTCGTCGCAGAGGCTTGGCCTCGTATGCCCGAGTTCCCACTGTGTAGTGAGGGCGAGCCCAGCTTCAGCCAATTGCCGGTGTTGGTAAATAACCTTTTCTTCTTCCTGTCGAATCGTGTTTTCGGCATAGGCAAGGGGGAGGCTGCACCCATATGGGACGCCGAAGTGACGTGGCTCCCGGTTAGTCAAAGCGTGCTTCGAGCGCGCATTATAAAGCCGGAAACGCCAGCGCAAGAATTGTTGCAAGCAGCTTTCAACGGCCAATATTCGCCCCAACAGCGGTGGCTGGCTTTAGTGACTGGGTTGCTGGTCTACGAACGGAATGGCAAGGCGCCTGCGGATTGGCGATGGGCCTTACGCGCATTCATGCATGCGATCAATATTCTGCGCTCGGCCATGATCGGAGCAGGGACTGGCCTTGGAAATTTTCGTGATTTCTTTAACACTGGTTTGCGCAAAGGAAGGGATAAACAGGCTTACTTGAATGTTGGCATGGACCATGGTTTCGCACCTGGCGTGAACGCAAACCTGCGCCTCAACATGGCAATGCAGGAAGTAGCAAGAATTGCCCGGAGACTCTACGAATCCCAGAGAAAAGGTGACACCCACCTTGCGTTACACTTTAGCCGCTCAGAGCGCCGCAATACTGTCGCCCAAAAAGAGAAATTGCACAAGCAGTTGGTGCAGGCAGTAGAAGACGTGGACAAGACGTTGTGGAGCTGGAGCGGCCGACGCCATCCGATCGATCTTCAAGATGCATCGACGGCCTATGTCGATTTGGCATGCCTAGTCCGTATTGTCGACGTGGCCGGCGAAGAAACAGCAGGCCCAATAGAATTGTTCGCCCCAGCAGTACGTGTCCTGCGTGAAATGAGCAGCAGGCAGCCAGAGGCGAAACCCTGGACCCTGAGCATTCATGCCGGAGAAGACTTCGACCATCCGGTTAGCGGCTTGCGTGCGATCGAAGAGACTGTTTACTTTTGCGACATGACCGAAGGGGATCGCTTGGGGCATGCACTCGCCCTCGGCATCGATGTGCACTCCTGGATGCAAAGGCAGGTGCGCTGCTTCCTATCAGTCGGGGCCTACCTGGATAACTTAGTATTTCTTTTTTTTAAAGCGCAAGCGATCCAGACGAAGCATCCTAAAGTTGTACTTGCTTGGCCAATACCCGATCTGTGTAGTGCAATTGAGAAATGGTCAACCACCCTATATGGTCAAGCGCAAGAACCGCAAACGCTAGTGGATGCATGGCGCTATCGTCGCAACTGTTATTTCAAGGCCCAAGACTTGCCGGCCTGCGCGCTGAACCTGGGCATGATCTGGGTGCCGGACGCTGACAAATTCGCGCGTCAGCCTGAGTCAGACGCGGTCAGGCTGTGGCGGCGATATCACAGCATGGAGAATCTAAACGAAAAAGATCGGCGCCTCATCATAGTCGGCCCCGGACAGCAGCAACTTTCTTGCGGGCAGTACGAAGTCGTTGAGTTTTCGCAACGTGAAATCGATCTTGTCGAGCAAGTGCAGGATTTTTTGATGGAAGAGTTGGCCGAGAATATCGCGATCGAAGCTTGTCCAACTTCAAATATTTATGTTGGTAGGCTAAAGCGGATCGCAGAGCATCCAATCTTCCGATGGGACCCGCTCGCTCCAATAGAGAGCCAGGACGCAACCAAATTCAACCGCCATGGCCTTCGCTTTTCGGCAATGCGCGTGTGCCTCAATACCGACGATCCCGGCATCATGCCAACATCGATCTCACATGAGCATTGGCTCCTACGGCGCGCAGCGCCACCCGGAATCGATGATGAAGTTCTTAACATCTGGCAAGAACGATTGCGGCAGTGCGGACGGGACTTGTTCGATAAAGCCCATCAGAGATGGCATCCCAGCGAAGAGAAGCTGCTACCTCAACTGGAAAGAACAATTGGCCCGTAGTCAGGCTATACCCATAGACGCCATTCATGGAGCAGGTCAGCCCAGCCTACGTTACGACTAACATCTTTACCTCCAAATTTTGGAATTAAAATTGGTAGATTGCTGAGTAATATACGATCAGTGCCGAATTCCACCCAACCGCAGTTTGCCACGCCTAGGTGTAGCGGCTTGCATTTCAAATCAGGTGTGCTCGCATTCGAGGCAGGTTTCGGCGCGAATTAACTTTAACTGACGGTATGCCGTGCTCATACTAATTGTCCAGTCCCGTTTGATCATAACCGCGCTTTACGAATAGCTCCGGTTTCTTGTGCTGCCATTCTTTGAGCGCCTAGATGGGTGTTTCTGCACCGATGGCTCGGGGTAATCCTCCCATTTTTAGAGCGCTCTAAAAGTAGAGGTTAAGCGGCCATGGCAAGCTTCTGTTTTGGCGTGATACCGTCAGGTGCCATGTCGCGCCGGCCGTGGTGGCAAGTCCACCGCCAGCGCGCAAAGTCCCCAATCTGGCCGAGCGCACGAAGCAGATGACGGGCTAGTTTATCGTAGCCAACTGTGCCGCTATAGCGCGCAAAAGCGGGCGCTCTGCTGTCCCGATCGGATAAACCATCCTTCGCCGGCAGTTATGGCTAGGGAAGGCCTGCTTTTGCTAGCGCGCGGTAGGAGTGTCTGCCGGGCAGGGGAGATAGACATGTCAGCCCCGATCTCGTCGTTGGATCAGGCAGGTGCCGCAATGTACCTAGAATACTGGTACGTTCGCCAGGACCAGCGGTTCCACGCCACGCAACTGCCCCATCGGCAACCAGCCAGACTGGATCGGCGGATTCGGGCTAAAACCGGACTCATCCCAAGATAGCAGCGCGCATCGGCCGGCATGAACAAGTTCATTGTGTACGTCGATTATGCGAGCGGCCTTGCCGAAAGTCTCCGGCAGATGCTTTTTTAGCGGTAGAACACGTTGCTGAACTGCTTCTTGTGCGGAGACCGTCTCGCCGTTTCCCTGCTAATGGCAGGTGCCGCTGAGTGCTTCCGGGGCTAAAACACCCGCTCAGGCCGTCAAGGCAAAATAGTCCCATAGACCTGAATTATTTGTAAAATTGGTTTCTGAACAAACCGGACTGGAACGCTACTCAGTACATGTAGTCTCTAATCGTGCTGCGATTGCTAAAGATAGCGATACCGGAAAAGGAAGCCGTTCCAAGACATCGCGTTGAATATCAATGCCGTCGGGAACATCTACCAGTTGCAGCCCGTCGGGCAACAGTTCAAATACCGCTCGTTCTGTTATATAGAGTACCTTTTGACCATCTGCCTGGGCCCTGCGTCCACTAAAGGTGATGTGACGTACCTGCTGAACCAATTTCGGTATGGCGCCTGGCGCGACGATGGATATCTTGCCTTCGTTCTCTGCCACCTGCAATCCCTTGGCCTCGAAGGTGCCGCAAAACACCACCTTTTTTGCGCATTGCGTGATGTCGATGAAGCCGCCAGGGCCAACGATGTCGGGACCGATCCAGGAGGCGTTCACATTGCCCTGGGCATCTAGCTCGCCCATACCTAGAAATGCAACGTCAATGCCGCCGCCGCTGAAGAAATCGAATTGATCGGTGGACTTAACGATTGCGCTTGGGTAACGTGTGGCGCCAAACAGGTGACCTGGCAGCAGGTCGCCATTGTGCGAGCCTTGTTCGATGGCTGTCCAGGAAATGTCCAGTCCCTCAGCAGCGGCGATGGCGGGAATGCCGTCAGGGATACCGAAGCCGAAGTTGACGCAGGCGCCGGGCGCTAGTTCACGGCTGGCTCGCCGGGCAATCAGATAGCGCACCCCGTCGGGCAGCGCCTGTGGCGCGCGAACGTGGGGCGCTGGCAATTCGCCGCTGATGGAGTGGTCATAGGCTGAGCCGGTGGTTTGGCACTGTGCCGGATTGACACAGACCTTGTCGACCAGGATACCGGGAATGGCCGCGTCGCGGGCAGGCGAAATGGGCACTGCAAGCGCGTCGCGCACTTGGGCGAAGACGCGGCCACCGCTGTTGTGCGCGGCCATGGCTGCGGCAAAGCTGTCCATGTCAGACGGTTCTTCACGCAAAGTCAGGTTGCCGTGCGGATCGCAGGCGGTGCCGCGGATGATGGCGAAATCCACCTTGAACGGCTTGTACCAGAGCAGTTCGCGCCCGCCTAGGTTCACCACTTCCACCAACTCGTCGATGGCGCTGGCATTCCCCTTGCCGCCGCCATGGCGCGGATCGGCAAAAGTATCAAGGCCGATGTGGGTTACCAGGCCGTGGCGGCCGGCGCCTATCTCGCGCAGCAGGGTCTGGATCACGCCGGCAGGCAGAGTGTAGGCGGCGATGGCATTGTCGCGGGCCAGCTTTTGCATGCGTTTGGACCAGGTCCAGTGACCGCCGATGACTCGCCGTACCATGCCTTCGTGGGCGAAGCGGTTAATACCTGAAGCAATACCGTCACCGATGCCCAGCGCATGCACCAGTGTCAGGTCGCGCGGGTGTCCCGTTTCCAGGAAGCGCTTTTCAATGGCCGCACAAATCATGTCCGCCTCCACCAGACCGCCACCCGACCCGCTTAACACCACCAGCGCGCCATCGAATAGTTCGTCGGCCATCGCCCCCGCTTCACACCATGCTGTTGTTTTCATGCCTTGCGTCTCCTTGATTGATCGTTCCGAGATTGCTTGCCAAAAGCGGCAACCTGGAGAATAATGATATAACTAGTTAGTTATTTACGCAAGCGCAAGTACCCGATGCTGGCGCACAGAACCCGCACACAACATCAAGGAGAGCTAGGATGCACTTATCCACGGAACACCAGCAAGTGGCCGACATGACGCGCCGCTTCGCCAATGAAGTCATCCGCCCGCAGGCGGAACGGTTGGATCATGAAGAGGCGTTTGCCGGCGACATTTACCGCGAGATGGGCGAAATCGGTCTGTTCGGCATCGCCGTGCCCGAGGAGTACGGCGGCGCTGGCCTCGATTGCCTGGCCTACAGCCTGGTGATGGAAGAGCTGAGCCGTGGCTACGCCTCCGTGGCCGACCAGTGTGGCCTGATTGAACTGTTGACAACCTTACTGGTCAAGCACGGTACCGAGGCTCAAAAACAACACTGGGTGCCACAGCTGGTGCGTGCGCAGCAGCGCGGAGCCTACTGCATCACCGAGGCAGGCGCTGGTTCGGACGTTTCGGGCATCAAGACGACAGCCGTGCGCCATGGCGATGGCTGGCTGTTGAATGGCACCAAGCTATGGATCCACAATGCACCTGTGGCCGACGTGGCGCTAGTGTTGGCACGCACCGATCCGGCCGCCGGTAAGCGTGGCATGAGCATCTTCATCGTCGATTGCCATGCTGCCGGCGTGGCAAAGGGGCCGAAGGAGCACAAGCTGGGCCAGCGCTCTTCGCAGGTGGGCGAACTGCACTTCAAGGATGTCGCACTGCCGGCCGACGCCTTGCTGGGCAGCGAGGGACGGGGCTTTCATATGATGATGAGCGTGCTGGAAAAGGGCAGGGTCGGGATCGGCGCGCTGGCGGTGGGAATTATGCAGGCGGCGATGGAGGCAGCGGTCGAGCAGGTCAAGATCCGCCAGCAGTTCGGCCAAGCCATCGCCGAATTTCAGGGCATCCAGTTCATGCTGGCCGACATGGCCAAGGATGCGGAGGCGGCGCGTCTGCTGGTCCGTTCGGCGGCCATGAAAATCGATGCGGGCATCGACGCCACCGCTGCCTCGTCCATGGCCAAATGCTTCGCCAGCGACGCCTGCGTGGCACAGACCTCGAACGCCATCCAGGTCTTCGGTGGCAGCGGCTATATCCGTGGCTACGAAGTCGAGCGTTTGTACCGCGACGCGAAGATCACGCAAATCTATGAAGGCACGAACCAGATCCAGCGCGTCATCATCGCGCGCAAACTGCTCGCAGGGTGATGCCATGAGTGACAACATCGCTAAAACCGCCATCGTCACGGGCGCTTCGCGCGGCATCGGCCGCGCCACGGCACTGGGCCTTGCGGCCGATGGGTTCGACATCGCCGGCATCGCCTTCAACGACGGCGAACACCTGGCCTCACTGCAGGCCGAAGTCGAGGCGCTGGGCCGGCGCTGCCGCGTGTTTGATCATAATATCGCCGACACCGGCACCCTGGTGCCCGTGCTTGATGCTATCGAGGCCCAGTTGGGCGCCATCGACTGTCTCGTCAACAATGCCGGGGTGTCTGTCCTGCAGCGTGGCGACTTGCTCGAAGTCAGCGAGGCAAGCTATGACCGCTGCTTCGACGTCAACACGCGCGGCACCTTCTTTCTCACGCAGGCAGTGGCCAAACGCATGCTGACCGGGCAAGAAAAGCAGGGCGTGCACCGCAGTATCGTCTTTGTCACCTCGTCCAATGCGCAGGCGGCCAGTGTCGAGCGCGGTGAATACTGCATGTCGAAGACCGCGCTGCACATGGCGTGCCGGCTGTTCGCCATCCGTCTGGCGGCCGTGGGCATTGGCGCCTACGAGGTACAGCCGGGCCTGATCCTGACGGAGATGACGGCGCCCTCGAAAGGCAAGTACGACGCGCTGATCGCGCAGGGGATGACGGTTGCGCCGCACTGGGGCATGCCGGCCGACGTGGCGCGCGTGATCCGCAGCATGGCAGGCGGCCTGCTGCCATACACGGTGGCGCAGGAAGTACGCGTTGACGGCGGCTTACTGCTGCAGCGCTTCTAGGAGGGCGGCATGGAAGCATTGCATGCCAAGGATTGCTGCATCAACACGGCCACCCTGGGTTTTCGCGAACCGCTGGCGACGAGCGCGACGCGCATTGCGGATGCCGGCTTCGGCTACATCACGCCATGGCGCCAGGAAGTTGACGAGGAACACCCGGAACTGGCCGCCGCGGCCCTCCGCTCGGCCGGCCTGCAGGTGGCCGGCTATTGCCGCACCATGTATTTCACGGCGGCCGATGCGGCGGGACGCCAGGCAGCCATCGCCTCGAACGCGCAGGCGCTGCGCGCGGCGGCCGTGCTGGGCGCGCCCTGTCTGGTAGCCGTGGTGGGAGGCCTGCCGCCAGGCTGCCGGGAAATCGCTGGCGGCCGGCGGCAGATCATCGACGGCCTGGCCGCCTTGCTGCCTGTGATGCGCGAGACGGGCGTGCGCATCGCGCTCGAGCCGCTACATCCCGTGTATGCAGCCGATCGCAGCCTGCTCAATACCCTCGACCAGGCGCTGGACTGGTGCGCCGAACTCGATCCGAGCGGCGAAGGCTGGTTCGGCGTGGCCATCGACGCCTACCATACCTGGTGGGACCCGCGCCTTGCGGCGGCGACTGCCCGCGCCGGCAAGCGCATCATGGGTTTTCATGTGTGCGACTGGCGCCTCGACACCCGCGACCCACTGCAGGACCGGGGCATGATGGGGGATGGCGTGATCGACTTGCGCGCCATGCGCGCGCAAGTGCAGGGTGCAGGCTACCTTGGGCCCGTGGAAGTGGAGATTTTCTCGCGGCTGGACTGGTGGCAGCGTGATCCCGAGGAGGTGCTGGCCGTGTGCCGCCAGCGCCTGGAAAGCTACTGCTGAACGGGCTTGCTAAATCATCGCACTGCTGTAGAATTCAAGTAACTAACTAGATCGTTATATGGCGAGAGCCTGAAAACGCAACGAGACACAGGAGTACATAGTGGCAAAGATTCTGTTACCCGGCCTGGACGGCCGCCTTGCATCCTACGCCCTGACGGGCACCCCTTGGAGCGCGCCGCCGGCGCCTAGCCAGCCTTTCAATCGCATCGTCCTGTCGGCCGCGCATGTCGTCGCCAATCCGCATGCCGATATCGATCCCGCCACGGGCGGTGCCATCGACTGGGATGCGACCCTAGCTTACCGCCATTACCTTGCCAGCATGGGCCTGGGCATCGCCGAGGCGATGGACACGGCGCAGCGTGGCATGGGCCTGGACTGGACCACGGCGCTGGAGCTGATACGCCGCACCCGCGCCAGCCTGGGCGACGACAACGTCCCTCTGTTCAACGGCTGCGGCACCGACCATCTCGACCCTGCCGCCGCGCGTACCCTCGACGACGTGGTGGCCGCCTACCATGAACAGATGGACGCCATCCAGGCCGTGGGCGGGCGGTTGATCCTGATGGCCAGCCGCGCGCTGGCAAAGGTGGCGCGCACGCCGGACGACTACCTGCAAGTCTACCGCAAGGTGCTGGCGCATGCCGACCAGCCCGTGGTGCTGCACTGGCTGGGCGATATGTTCGATCCGGAACTGGCCGGTTACTGGGGCACGGATGATCTGACAGCGGCGCGCGACATCGCTCTGCAGGTGATTGGCGAATCGCCATCGAAGGTGGACGGCATCAAGATTTCGCTGCTCGATGCACAGCGCGAGATAGATATGCGCCGCCTTCTGCCCGAGCGCGTAAAAATGTATACAGGCGACGATTTCAACTATCCCGAGCTGATCGCCGGCGACGCTGCCGGCTACTCGCATGCCTTGCTGGGCATTTTTGATGCCATCGCGCCGGCCGCCGCGCATGCGCTGGCGGCACTGGCCGCAGGCAAGCGCCAGCGCTTCCTCGATATCCTGGCGCCCACCGTGCCCCTGTCGCGGCATATCTTCCGCACTCCCACCCGCTATTACAAGACGGGGGTGGTGTTCCTCGCCTACCTGAACGACCACCAGCAACACATGCAGATGCTGGCCGGCCACCAGGCCATGCGTACCTTGCCTTACTTCGTCGATATCTTCCGGATGGCCGATGCTGCCGGGCTGTTGCGCGATCCGGATGACGCGGTGGCGCGCATGCGCCGCTTCATGGGTTTTTACGGCGTTGCTGCCTGAGCCGGCGATGGGTACCCTGCACGCGCAGCGCAGCGGTTCGCTGCTGACGCTGACACTGAATAATCCTGGCAAGGCCAATGCGCTGGACTTCGACATCCTGCACGAACTGGAGCGGCAGATCGAGGCCGTCGAGCTGGATGCCGGCGTGCGCGTGTTGCTGCTGCGCGGCACGCCGGGCGGCACGTTTTCCTCGGGCGCCGACGTCGGCCAGTGGGCGCCGCTCAATCCGCACCAATTCGCGCGTGACTGGATCGACTACGGCAACCGGATTTTCGACCGTTTCGAGCGGCTGCGCTGTCCCACTGTGGCGGCCGTGGAGGGCGTGTGCTTCGGCGGCGGCCTGGAACTGGCGCTGTGCGCCGACCTGCGGGTGGCCGCCAGCGGCGCCGTCTTCCGTTTTCCCGAAGTGGGCATTGGCGCCATCCCTGGCTGGCAGGGAGGCCCCCGACTGGCGCGTCTGGCCGGACGGGGCAGGGCGCTCGAAGCGGTGCTGACCATGTGTGCGCTGGACGCGCAGCGTGCCAGTGACTGGGGCTTGGTCAATGCCGTATGGACGCCGGACGTCTTCGAGCAGGAGCTGGCAGGCCTGCTGCAGCGCCTGGCCTGCGTGTCGCCGCATGCAGCGGCGCTGGCCAAGGAGGCGGTGCTGTGGGGGGCCGAACCGGGCGAGTTCCATGCCGCAGCAGGAGCAGAAATCAAGGGCAGCGCGGATGCCGCCATCGGCCTGCATGCCTTCCTCAACAAAAGCAAACCTGTATTCTAGTAAAAAACAGACAGTAAAAAAGGAGCGAGACCATGAGCATCAGATCACTACCAGCAGTGCCACGCCAGTTCCAGATGTATATCGACGGCGAGTACACCAATGCCGCCAGCGGCGAGACCATCACCCGCCACAGCCCTGGCCACGGCGTGCCCGTCGCCACCTGGCCGCGCGCCGGCAAAGATGACACGCAGCGGGCGATCGCCGCTGCGCGCCGCTCCTTCGACGACGGCCCTTGGGCGCGGATGGGCGCAGCCGACCGCGCCAAGGTGCTGTTCCGCGTGGCCGACCTGATCGAGCAGAATGCGGAAGAACTGGGCATGGTTGAATGCCTGGAAACGGGAAAGCCCATCCTGCAAGCCATCGGCGAGATCCGCGGCGCCGTCGATATCTGGCGCTTCGCCGCTGGCGCCGCGCGCACCATGGCGGGCCAGGCCTACAACAATATGGGCGAGCGTATCCTGGCGATGGTGCTGCGCCAGCCGCTGGGCGTGGTGGGCGTCATCACGCCGTGGAATTTCCCGTTCTTTATCCTGTCCGAGCGGCTGCCCTTCATCCTCGCGGCCGGCTGCACAGCCGTGGTGAAGCCGGCCGAAGCGACCAGCGGCACCACGGCCATGCTGTGCGGCTTGCTGCAGCAGGCGGGCGTGCCGGCCGGTGTCGTCAATGTCGTCACGGGCCGCGGCAGCGTCGTCGGCCAGGCCATCCTCGACAGCACCTTGGTCGACATGGTTTCCGTGACAGGTTCCACGGCCACGGGCCATAAGGCCATCAAGGCGTCCGCCGCGAACATCAAGAAACTGGGGCTGGAACTGGGCGGCAAGAACCCGCACGTGGTCTTCGCCGACGCCAACCTTGACGACGCCGCCGACGGCGTTGCCTTCGGCATGGCTTTCAATGCTGGCCAGTGCTGCGTGGGCGGCAGCCGCCTGGTGGTCGAACGCAGCGTGGCAGCCGCCTTCACGCAAAAACTGGCTGCCAAGATTGCGCGTATTCGCGTCGGCGACCCGCTCGACGAAGCCACGCAAGTGGGTGCCATGTTCGACGAGGGCCATATGCACAAGGTGCTGGCCTACATCGATGAAGGCGTCAAAATGGGCGCTACCGTCGTTTGCGGTGGCGGCAAGGTGGAAACGCAGCAGGGCTATTTTGTCCAGCCGACTGTGCTCAGCAACGTGGCCAAGGGCACGCCCCTGCTGCGCGAGGAGATTTTCGGCCCGGTACTGGCCATCGTGCCCTTCGATACCTATGAAGAGGCGATCGCCATTGCCAACGACAGCGAATTTGGCCTGTCGGCGTCCATCTGGACAAATGACCTGACGCATGCGTTGCGCGCCACGCGCGATATCCAGGCAGGCCGCGTGTGGGTCAATACGACGCTCGACAATGGACCAGAAACGCCGCTGGGCGGCATGAAGCAGTCGGGCCTGGGACGTGACGCGGGCCTGGCTGGCATCGAGGAATACACGGAAGTCAAGACGGTGCATATCAACCTGCAGCCGCGCCAACACTGGATCGACTGAGGGGGCGGCTATGGAATATGACTACATCGTCGCCGGCGGCGGCTCGGCTGGTTGCGCGCTCGCGGCGCGGCTATCCGAACCGCCCGAGGTGCGCGTGCTGCTGCTCGAGGCGGGAGCTGCCGACACCAATCCTTACATCCACCTGCCGGTAGGCTTCTACAAGATGACGGGGGGCCCCATGACCTGGGGCTTGAAGACGGCACCACAACGGCACGCGATGAACCGCGAGATACCCTATGCGCAGGCGCGCGTGCTTGGCGGCGGCGGTTCCATCAACGCGGAAATCTACACGCGCGGCTGCCGCGAAGATTATGACGCCTGGGCGCGCGACCACGGCTGCACGGGCTGGTCGGGCGACGAGGTGCTGCCGTACTTCCTGCGCTCGGAAGACAACGACACCCTGGCCGGTCCGCTGCACGGAGTAGGCGGCCCGCTGGGCGTGTCGTCGCCCGCGCCGCAGCCCATCACGCGCGCCTTCGTGCAGGCTTGCCAACAGATGGGCATGCCCTATAACCCCGATTTCAGTGGCGAAAAGCAGGAAGGCGCGGGGCCTTACCAGACCACCACGCGCGCCGCCCGGCGCTGTTCGGCGGCAGTAGGGTACTTGCGGCCAGCCATGGGACGGCCCAACCTGACCGTGCGCACAGGCGTGCAGATCCAGCGTATCGTCATCGAAAACCAGCGCGCCGTCGGCGTGGAGCTCGTCGAGCAGGGACGCACGGTCGTTATCCGCGCGGCGTGCGAAGTGCTGCTGACGGCGGGCGCCATCGGTTCGCCCAAGCTGATGCTGCTGTCGGGCCTGGGACCAGCCGACGAACTGCGCGCGCTGGGCATCGCCGTGCAGGCCGACTTGCCGGAAGTGGGGCGCAACCTGCACGACCATTTTGGCATCGACATCGTGTATGAACTCAATGGCCCCCACAGTTTCGACAAATACGCCAAGCCGCACTGGATGCTGTGGGCGGGGTTGGAATACCTGCTGTTCAAGAAGGGCCCCGTGGCATCGAACATCGTCGAGGGCGGCGCCTTCTGGTATGCGCGGCAGCCGGGAGAGCAGGCCGCCACGCCGGATCTGCAGTTCCACTTTCTGGTGGGCGCCGGCGTGGAAGATGGCGTGCCGAAGATCGCTTCCGGCTCCGGCGTGACGATGAACTCCTATACGGTGCGCCCGAAAGCGCGCGGCTCCATCACTCTGCGTTCGGCCAATGCCAGGGACATGCCCGTCATCGACCCGAATTTCCTCGGCCATGAATACGATTTGCGCACCTCGATCGAGGGCGTGCGCATCAGCCGTGAAATTTTCGCCCAGTCGGCGCTGGGCAAGTACGTGAAAAAGGAGCATTTCCCCGGCACTGGCGTGCAGACCCACGCACAGCTGGAAGCGTATGCGCGCCAGTATGGCCGCACCTCGTACCACCCGGTCGGCACCTGCCGCATGGGCGGCGACCAGGCTTCGGTCGTCGATCCGCAGCTGCGCGTGCGCGGCATTGCCGGCCTGCGCATCTGCGACAGTTCCGTCATGCCGGCCCTGGTCAGCTCGAACACAAATGCGCCATCGATCATGATCGCCGAAAAAGCGGCCGACCTGATACGCGCTGCACGCTGAGAACAATCAAGCAGAAATAACAGAAGGAGACAAGATGACGCAGTTGCAGGATACGGCAGTAGCGCTGCCTACGACCATGAAAGCGGCCGTGCTGGTAGCGCCGGAGCAGTTTGAAATACGCGATGTGCCGGTGCCCGTCCCCGGGCCCGATGATGTATTGATCAAGGTCAAGCGCTGTGGCCTGTGCGGCACCGACATGCACATCTACCACGGCAAGTATTCCGCTGACCGCCTGCCCTTGATACCGGGACACGAGTTTTCTGGCCACATAGCTGCCCTGGGCGACGCCGTCACGGGGCTGGCGCTGGGACAGGCCGTCACGGCCGATATCAATGTCGGCTGCGGGCGCTGCTTCTATTGCCGCAAGAATGAAGTGATGAATTGCCCCACGATGGTACAGATCGGTATCCACGTTGACGGTGGCCTGGCCGAGTATGTGTGCGTGCCGGCCAGCCATATCGTGCCCGTCGCGCGCGACACGGCAATCGAACTGGCGGCGCTGACCGAACCCGTGTCCTGCATCGTGCGCGCCGTCAGGCGCAGCCGGCTGCAACTGGGCGAATCGGTGCTGATCCTCGGAGCGGGGCCCATCGGCAACCTGCACCTGCAGGTGGCGCGCCAAGCGGGCGCGGCGCCCATCATTGTCTCGGATCCAAACCCCGAGCGGGCGGCGTGGGCCAAGGCCAGCGGTGCCGACTACGTCGTCAGCGACGCATCAAGCCTGCCTGACGTGGTGGCGCAGGCCACGCAGGGCAGGGGGGCGGACCTGGTGATCGAATCCGTGGGACTGACGGCGCTGTACGAGCAGGCCTTCGACCTGGTGCGCCCGGGAGGCCGCGTACTGGCGTTCGGCCTGTGTGACCAGAGCGCCCATGCTCATTACGCGCCGTTCAAGGTGGTGCTCAAGGAACTGGGGCTGCAAGGCAGCGTGGCTGGGATGGGCGACGACATGCACGACGCCATGACCCTGATCGCGCACGACAGGGTGGACCTGGACGCCTTCGTGGAGACCGTGTATCCGCTCGAACGCATCGCCGAAGCCATGGCAGCCTTCATTGCAGACAAACGCATCAACAAGGTGCAGATCGCCGTCGGCTGATACGCCTTGCCAAACAGGAGAGAACATGAGCGTCTATTTTCAACCTGGCATGGAAAGGGGCTTCGGCACTTTTCCCTTGAGGGGCGTGGAACTGGAACAGGCGGTGCACGCTGCCGTGCAAAGCGGTTATCGTGCCTTTGATACGGCGCAAGGCTATGGTAACGAGGCGGATCTGGGGCTGGCGCTGCGCACCTGCGGCGTGCCGCGCGGGCAGCTGTGCATCACTTCCAAGGTTGCGCTGGAGAATTTCTCAGCCGCACGCTTCCTGCCTTCCGTGGAAGATAGCCTGAAAAAGCTGCAGGTCGAACGGCTTGACGTGCTGCTGCTGCACTGGGCGCCCGCCGATGGCGATATCGCGCCATCGCTGGCGCTACTGGAACAGGCCGCGAACGCAGGAATGGCCGAGCATATCGGTGTGAGCAACTACACAGCCGCCATGCTGCAGAGAGCGCGCCAGTTAGTGGGGCGCCCACTCGTCACCAACCAGGTGGAATTTCACCCGCTGCTGGACCAATCCGTGCTGCTGGCCGCTGCGGCGGAAACCGGCATCCCCCTGTCATCGTATTGTTCCGTGGCGCGCGGCGAAGTGTTCAAGTATCCATTATTCGGCCAGATCGGCGCTCAGTACGGCAAGTCGGCCGCGCAGGTGGTGCTGCGCTGGATACTGCAAAAGGGCGTTGCGTTCAACACCATGTCGACCAAGCCTGCAAACATCGCCGCCAATTTCGACGTCATGGACTTCACCCTGTCCTGCGTCGACATGGCCCGCATCGAAGCGCTGGCCAGCACCAATTTCCGCGTCGTCAACAGGGAGAAAATATCCTGGGCGCCAGAGTGGGACTGAGTCCCTCACTTTTCATACCCATAGCAGGAGACAGGTAATGCAGCCAGATGAAAAACGCAGTTTCGGCAAGACGGGACTCGAAGTCACCGCCTTTGCCTTCGGCACGGCGCCGATTGGCAATATCTTTCAGCCCATAACTGAGCCTGAAGCGACCCAGATGATCAGCACGGCGTGGGAGGCGGGGGTGCGCTTCTTCGATACTGCGCCCATGTACGGCCACGGCCTGGCCGAACTGCGCACGGGGCACAACCTGCGCGCGAAGAACCGCGAGGATTTCGTGCTGGCGTCGAAAGTCGGGCGGGTGCTAAAGCCAGCGCCGCGCGCCAGCATCGATTTCGGACCATGGGTGGACGCAGCGCCGTTCAGCAGCCATTTTGACTACAGCTACGATGGCACCTTGCGCGCCTTCGACGACTCGTTGCAGCGCCTGGCCCTGGAGCGCATGGATATCTGCTTCATCCATGATATTGATGTGTATACGCATGGCGCGGACCAGCCGCGCGTGTTTGAAGAGGCCATGGATGGCTGCTGGCGCGCGCTCGAACGCCTGCGTGCGGAAGGCCTGGTAAAAGCCATCGGCGTGGGCGTCAATGAATGGGAGGTGTGCCACGCAGCGCTCAAGCGCCACGATTTCGACTGCTTCCTGCTGGCTGGCCGCTATACCCTGTTGGAACAGACAGCGCTCGACGAGTTCCTGCCGCTGTGCCAGGAGCGGGGAACCAGCGTGGTGGTGGGCGGTGGTTTCAACTCCGGCATCCTCGCTACAGGTGCCAAGTCGGGTGCGAAATACAATTATGCACCCGCGCCGGCTGCCATCCTCGAACGTGTGGCCCGCATCGAAGCGGTCTGCCACGAATTTCACGTGCCGCTGCCAGCGGCGGCCCTGCAATTTGTCGTCGCCCACCCGGCCATCGCGTCGTTCACGGCGGGTACCCGCACGGTGGAACAACTGCGGCAAAACCTGGCATGGTTCTCGGCGCCGATTCCGTCCGCCTTCTGGGCTGCATTGAAGCGCCAGGGCTTGCTGCGCGAAGACGCCCCCGTGCCTGTCTGAGGCAAACAGCGGGCTAGTTCTGCTCCCGGTGATCACCGGGAGCACTCCACACAACATTGAACGATATTCCGGTTGCAATCCACAGATTTGCGGTTTATAGTAACTATCTAGGGAGTTACTTAAATGTGATGCTCTGGCGATATGACTGGTTTTAAGAAAAACCCACCCCCGCAACGATCGGGGAACGACCAAATGGAGACTGAATTGGAAAACGAAAACGCATTCATCAAGACATTCATCGAGCAGGAAGTCAGCAACCGGCGCCATTTCTTGCTGGCCAGTGCAGCTGGGCTGGCTGGCGTAGCGGCACTGGGCATGGGTTTCCCCGCCATGGCAGCCGGACCGGCACAGCGCCTGCCGATGGCCTGGAGCTACCGCGACCGCAGCAACCCGTACTGGAACGAAGTAGTTTCCGGCGGTGAGGCCTTCGTCGAGAGCCTGGGCATGAAGAAGGGCGATCTGGTCCACCTGATCAACAACGGCAGCAGCGAAAAGTCCCTGGCCGATATCAAGGCCTTCCTGGCAAAGACGGGCGGTAAGTGTGCCATTGCCTGCGATCCAAATGATGCGCCCAACGCGCGCCCGGTGGTGGAATCGGTGGCCAAAGCAGGTGCTTTCGTGTCGACCATCTGGAACAAGACGGACGACTTGCATCCCTGGGACTTCGGCGACAACTGGGTGTCCCACATGACCTGGTCTGATGTCGAGCCGGCCGAAAAAACGGCGCGTATCCTGCTCAACGCCATGGGTGGTAAGGGAGCTATCGTGGGCATCGGCGGCATCCCCGCCAACGGCCCGGCCATCGAACGCCGCAAGGGCTTGATGAAGGCGCTCAAGGATTTCCCAAACGTCCAGCTGCTCGACTACCAGCCCGCCGACTGGAGTACGCAAAAGGCGAATGAAGTGATGCAGGGCTTCCTGACCCGTTTCGGCGACAAGATCACGGGCGTCTTCAGCGCCAACGACTCCATGGCCTACGGCATTCTGGAAGCGCTGCGCGCCGAGGGGAAAAAGCTGCCCGTGGTGGCCTATGATGGCAATCCGCAAGCGGTCGACCTGGTCATGAAGGGGGAATTGCTGGCCACCTGCTTTACCAATCCGCCGTGGGCGGGCGGCATCTCCGCCGCGCTGGCCTACCACGCGGCCATCGGCACCTTCAAGCCCTCGAAGGAGCCAAAGGCACACCGCGAGTTCTATGGCCCTACCATCCTGATCACGCAGAAAGATGCGCAAGCGTTCAAAAAGAAGTATCAGTCGGGCAGCATTCCGAAATACGACTGGACCGATTTCTGGAGCCCCACCACGGGACCGATCCGCGCCTGATTCCAGCCGCCCTGGCAGCAACGGGTTCGCGCGCAGCGCATGCGCGCGCGCCGCTGTGGGCGCACGTCCCTGCACTGTGTTCTAAGGTTTTGCCATGACATCAACCGTCTCATCGTATGACATCCTCTGGAAGTGGTCGCCCGCCATCGTGCTGGCCGCGCTGGTGGCCTTCTTCACGATCATCAACCCGAATTTCCTCAGCCTGGCCAACTTCGCCCGCATGTCGATTGCGGCCACGCCGGCTCTGCTGGTAGCGCTAGGCGTCACCTTCATCATCATCATGGGTTCCATCGACCTGTCGATGGAAGGCATCGTCTCCACCACGGCGGTGGTCTTCGGCTGGCTGTTTCTGGCGCTGGGCGGCCGCCTGGCCGAAGGCTGGGCCTGGGTCGCGCTGCCCGCCGCTATTCTCACCGGCGCCGTCTTCGGCTATGTGAATGGTCTGGTGCATGTCAAGCTGTCAATCCCGTCCTTCATGTCCAGTCTGGCCATGGGCTTTGTCGGCACCGGCATCGCCGTGCTCATGACCAGCGGCGAACGCATCCGCATCGAGGACGACGTCTTCCGCGCGCTGTTGCTCGAACGCTTTTTCGGCTTCCCGCTGATGGCCTACGTGGGCCTGGCGGCCGTGTTGCTGGCCTGGTTCATCCAGCGCAAGACGACCCTGGGGCGCAATTTCTATGCCGTCGGCGGCGGCGAGCACCTGGCCCATGCCTCAGGCCTGAATGTGCGCCGCGTGCGCGTCCTGGGCTTCACGCTGGCCGGCATGTTCTATGCGGCGGCAGCGTTGCTGGCCGTGGCGCGCCTGGGCATCGCCGAAGCCAATACGGGCTCGAACTACATGTTCGTCTCGATCACCTCGGTGGTGGTGGGCGGCACGACGCTGCTTGGCGGAAGCGGCGGCGTGTGGAACACGGTGGCCGGCGTCCTGATCGTCAATGTCATCAGCAACGGCATGGTGGTCGCCGGCCTGCCGCGCTACCTGCAGGACGGCGTGCTAGGACTGCTCGTCATCATCGCGGTGGTGCTGTCGACCGACCGCAAATCGATCTCTTTCGTAAAGTGACCACCATGCTTGAATTTCGTAAAGTAGAAAAATCGTTTCCCGGCGTGAGGGCCCTGAAAGGCGTGGACTTCCAAGTCGGTCGCGGTGAAATTATCGGTCTGGTGGGCGAGAACGGCGCCGGCAAGTCGACCCTGATGAAGGTCCTGTACGGCAGCTACCAACACGATGGCGGCGAAATCCTCATCGATGGCAAGGCGACGCGCTTCGCCAACCCGCGCGCAGCCATGATCGCCGGCATCGGCATGGTCTTCCAGGAACAGTCGCTGCTACCCAACCTGAGTGTGATGGAAAACATCTTCCTGGGCTTCGAGACGCAGTTTTCGCGCTTCGGGGTGATCGACTGGAAGAAGATGGCCGCCGCCGCCCGACGCCAGCTGGACAAGGTTCACCTGGATATCGACCCGAAGGTCATCACGGCCCGGCTGTCGTTCGCGCAGCGCCAGATGGTGGAGCTAGCCAAGGTGCTGACTCTGGAAGAGCGCGTCGACGGCCAACTGGTAATCCTGCTCGACGAGCCCACTTCGGTGCTGTCGATGGACGAGACGCAGCTGCTGTTCAAGCTCATACGTGAACTGCGCAGCCGCGCCTCGTTCATCTTCGTATCGCATCGCCTCGATGAAGTCATCGAAATTGCCGACCGCATCTATGTAATGAAGGATGGCGAAGTGGTAGCCACGATGGCCAGCGCGGGAGCGCAGGTCGAGCAGATACAGCAAAAGATGGTCGGGCGCGACATCAGCGTCGAGTACTACCGTGAGGACAAGCAGCTGCCGCGTAGCCAGGAGGTACTGGTCGAATTGCAGGGCTTGTGCAGCACGGGCCATTACGACGACATCAGCTTCAAGCTGCACCGGGGCGAGGTACTGAGCCTGGTGGGCGTGGAAGGTTCGGGTGGCGAAGCCATATTGCGCAGCCTGTTCGGACTGGCACAACCCACCTCGGGCAGCCTGCGCATCAAGGGTAAGCCAGTAGCTGGCCATAGCGCGGCGCGCGCCGTGGCCAGCGGCATGGGTTACATTCCGCGTGAACGCAAGATCGAGGGCATCGTCGACGGCATGTCCGTGTTTGAAAACATAACCCTGTCGCAGCTGGGAAAATACAGCCGGGCAGGCGTGCTCAGGGTGGGTGCAGAAAAGGTCACGGCGGCGCAGTGGATGGCGCGCCTGGCGATCAAGGCGCCGTCCGTGCACGCGAACGCAGGCAAGCTATCGGGCGGCAACCAGCAAAAGGTGGTGATCGCCAAATGGCGCAGCGGCGGCTCGGACATCATCTTGCTCGACCACCCGACGCGCGGCGTGGACATCGGCGCCAAGGAGGGCATCTATGAAGTCATCCGCGAGATGTGCGCTGACGGCTGCGGCGTGGTGATCATGGCCGATACGCTGGAGGAGGCCATCGGCCTGTCGCACACCATCCTGGTGCTCAAGGACAAACGCATCCGGCACCGCTTCGATTGCACGCCGGGCAGCAAGCCGCTGCCTTTCGACCTGGTCCACCAGATGACCTGATCACCTGACTTTCGAGACAACCATGAATATTGAAAAATTGCGTGCCCACCTTCCGTGGATGACCCTGGCGGTGCTAGCCTTGCTGGTCAGCCTGGCCCACCCGGAATTCCTGCGGCTTGCCAACCTGCTGCAGATGGCCTCCGACGTCGCCGCCCTGTTCGTCATGGCGCTGGGAATCACCTTAGTGATCTATATTGGCGGCATTGACCTGTCGTCACAATCGCTGGCCAACATGGCCACCGTGCTGGCAACCGTGGCCTTGCCTGCCTGTGGCCCCTGGACGTCTTTGTTGGTCCTGCTGGCCGGCGCACTGCTGGGCGGCGCCTCTGGCGTGGCATCGACCAAGCTGAAGGTGCCGTCGTTCATCGCCACCCTGGCCATGGGCGGCATCGCCCTATCGCTGGGCGCCTATGTATCGAAGCAGCAGTCGGTGTCGATGGACGGCGAACTGCGTGCCAACAGCTTTGGCTGGATCTATGGAGTGAGCGGCACCGTCCCGAATGAGGTCATCATCGCCGTGGTGCTGTTGGCGGCGCTGCTATTCATCGAGCGCCGCACGACGTTCGGACGCAGCCTGAAGGCCATCGGCTGCGGCGAACTGGCAGCGGTGGCTTCCGGGATCCGCGTCGACCGCTACAAGATCGCCGCGTATGCCATTTCCGGCCTGCTGGCCGCGACGGCTGGGCTGATCTTCGCAGCCCGCCTGGCCGGCGGCGGCCCGAATGTGGCCGAGGGCTTCCTGCTGCCGGCCATCGTGGCGGTACTGGTGGGCGGTACCTCGCTGTCGGGCGGCGTCGGTGGCGTGTTCAATACCGTCATCGGCACCCTGATCGTGGCAGTCATCCGCACGGGCATGGTGTACCTGGAGGTGCCGGCGCAGTCGCAGCAGTTCGTGTTCGGCCTGATGCTGATCGTCGCCATTGCGCTGACCATCGACCGCAGCAAGCTGGCGACGGTCAAATAAGGAGCGGGCGTGGAACAGATCACACTATTGAAGGAACTCTATGGCGCGGCGCTGGCCGCCGCCGATCCGATGCGGGTGCTGCCCGCGCATTTGCCGCCCAAACCTGCGGGCAGGACGGTGGTGGTGGGCGTGGGCAAGGCCGCCGCCGCCATGGCGCAGGCGCTCGAAGCGCATTGGGACGGTCCCCTGAGCGGGGTGGTGGCCGTGCCGCGCGGCGCCACCTTGCCGCTGAAGTCGATACGCCAGGCCGAGGCTGCGCATCCGGTGCCGGACGACAGCAGCGTCGCGGCGGGCCGCCTGCTGATGCAGGCGGTGACGGGCCTGACGCGGGACGACCTGGTGATCGCCCTGGTATCGGGCGGCGGTTCGGCCCTGTGCGCCCTGCCGCAAGATGGCGTGAGCCTGGGCGAGAAGCGCGCCATTACCGACGCGCTGCTGCGGCGCGGCGCGACAATCCGCGAAATCAATACCGTGCGCAAGCACCTGTCGGCCATCAAGGGCGGGCGGCTGGCCGCGCAGGCCTGGCCTGCCAGGGTGGCGACCTTGCTCATTTCCGACATTCCCGGCGACGAGGCAGCGCTGATTGCCTCGGCGCCCACCTTGCCTGACCCCGGCACCTGCGAACAGGCGCTGGCCGTGCTGCGCTGCTATGGCGTGGACATCGCGCCCGGGCTGGCAGCGGCGCTGGAAACGGGCGCGCTGGAGTCGCCCAAGCCCGGCGACGCGCGCTTTTCCGGCCACACGCACGCCATCGTCGCCTGCGCGCAAGATGGCCTGGAAGCGGCGGCCAGCCTGGCCCGCACGCGCGGCTGGCCGGTGCACATTTTGTCGGATGCGATGGAGGGTAATGCGGCCGACCTGGCGCTGGCCCACGCGGCCATCGCGCGCCAGGCGCAGCGCCGCGGCCAGCCGTTCGCGGCGCCATGCATCGTGCTGTCGGGCGGCGAGGCGACGGTGACAGTCAAGGGACGTGGGCGGGGCGGGCGCAATACGGAGTTCGCGCTGTCGCTTGCCATCGCCCTCGACGGCCAGCCGGGCATCTACGCGCTGTCGGCCGGCACGGACGGCCTCGATGGCAGCGGCGACGCGGCCGGCGCCTGCATCCATCCAGACCTGCTGGCGCAGGCCCGCAGCCATGGCCTGGATCCGGCTGCCAGCCTGCAGGACAACGACAGTTTCCCTTTTTTCGATGCGCTGGGCAGTACCGTCGTGACGGGGCCGACGCATACCAATATCAACGACGTCAGGGCGATGCTGATCGAAGCCCTGCCACACAAGAAGGATGAGCGATGAACATACAGGTAGACCTGGCGCTGATCGCCGAACAGGAACGGCGCTTGCGCTTCCCCGCGCTGGACGTGGAGCAGCTATGGCAACTGGGCGCCGATATGCGCCGCATGGCCTCGGAGCAAGGACTCGCGCTGGTCATCGAAATCCGCCTGGCGGGCGAGACGGTGTTTTTCAGCCGCATGCCGGGCGCCTCGCCGAATAATGCCGACTGGGCCCGCCGCAAGCGCAATACCGTGGAAATGCTGCATACGAGCTCGTATGCCGTGGGCCTGGCCGCGCAATTGAAGGGGACCAACCTGGAGCAGGAATCGGGCCAGCCACTGCGCGATTACGCCATCCATGGCGGCAGCTTCCCGCTGCTGCTCGACGGCCTGGGCGCGGTGGGCGCCGTCACCGTCTCCGGCGCGCCCGAGCGCGTGGATCACGCGCTGGTGGTGGCAGGGCTGGCGCGGTTGCGAGGCATTTTGCCGGCCGACATCGCCTTAGATGAATTTGATCAACCCATGGAGCAATGATGAAGATTCTAGTCCCCGTCAAGCGGGTAGTGGACTACAACGTGAAGGTGCGCGTGAAGGCAGACGCCAGCGGCGTGGAGCTGGCGAATGTCAAGATGAGCATGAATCCCTTCGATGAAATCGCCGTCGAGGAGGCGGTGCGCCTGAAAGAGGCGGGCATCGCCACCGAGGTGGTGGCCGTGTCGTGCGGCGTGGCCGCCTGCCAGGACACCTTGCGCAATGCGCTGGCCATCGGCGCCGACCGCGCCATCCTGGTGCAGGCCGAGGGCGAACTGCAGCCGCTGGCCGTGGCCAAGCTGCTCAAGGCCGTGTGCGACGCGGAAGCGCCGCAGCTGGTCCTGTGCGGCAAGCAGGCCATCGACGATGACGCCAATCAGGTAGGGCAGATGCTGGCCGCGCTGGCGGGCTGGCCTCAGGCGACGTTCGCCTCGCACCTCGCCCTCGGGCAGGGCGAGGTGCGTGTGCGGCGCGAGGTGGATGGCGGCCTGGAGACGCTGGAAGTGCGCTTGCCGGCCGTGGTCAGTGCCGACCTGCGCCTGAACGAGCCGCGCTACGTGACCCTGCCCAACATCATGAAGGCCAAGAAGAAGCCGCTCGCCACGACCACGCCGGAGCAGCTGGGCGTCGACGTGGCGCCACGCTATTCGACCGTGCAGGTAAGCGAACCGGCGGCGCGCGCGGCAGGCGTGAAGGTGGCCGATGTCGCCGAACTGATCTCGAAACTGAAAAACCAAGCGAAGGTAATCTGATGACCATACTTGTTATTGCCGAACATGAGCACCACAGCCTGCGCGCCGCCACCCTGAACACGGTGGGCGCCGCCAGCCTGCTCGGTGGCGAGATCCACGTACTGGTGGCCGGCAGCGATTGCGCGGCGGCGGCCGCCCAGGCGGCGCAGCTGGCTGGCGTGGCCAGGGTGCTGCTGGCCGATGCTCCCCATTATGCGGCGCAGACGGCGGAAAACCTGGCCGCGCTGGTCGTCGCCCACGCCGCGCCCTACAGCCATATCCTGGCGCCGGCCGGCACCTATGGCAAGAATGCGCTGCCGCGCGTGGCGGCCCTGCTCGACGTGGCGCAGATTTCCGAGATCAGCGCCGTCGTCTCGCCCGACACCTTCGTGCGTCCCATTTACGCTGGCAACGTGCTGGCCACCGTCACCAGCCACGATCGGGTGAAGGTCGTCACCGTGCGCGGCACGGCCTTCGAGCCGGCAGGCACGGGCGGCAATGCGGTCGTGGAGGCGATCGCGCCGGCGCCGGACCTGGGCCTGGCGCGCGTGACGGGGCGCGAGATGAGCAAGTCGGAGCGCCCCGAGCTGGCGGCGGCGAAGATCATCGTCGCCGGCGGACGCGGACTGGGCAGCGGCGAGAACTACGCTGCCATCCTGGCGCCGCTGGCCGACAAGCTGGGCGCGGCCCTGGGCGCTTCGCGCGCGGCCGTCGACGCGGGCTACGTGCCGAACGATTACCAGATCGGCCAGACGGGCAAGATCGTCGCGCCGCAGGTGTACATCGCCGTCGGGATTTCCGGCGCCATCCAGCACATGGCGGGCATGAAGGATTCGAAGGTGATTGTCGCCATCAATAGCGACCCGGACGCGCCGATCTTCCAGATTGCCGACTACGGCCTGGTGGCGGACCTGTTTGCGGCCGTGCCGGAACTGCAGGCGGCCCTGTAAAAAGCCATCGGCATGCGCGCGCATGCCGATATCGCGGCATGGGCGGCTATAATGCAAGGTTAGGGAATCGGCAATAATTGGCCTGCAACGCAGGCAACAGGGAACAAGGCAATCATGGGAACGAAAATGGCTTTCCGTCCGCGCAACGCGGACGCGACTCGGGACAGCATCTTGCAGGCGGCGCGCGCGGAATTTGCCGCAGCCGGCCTCGGTGGCGCACGCGTCGACGATATCGCGGAGCGTTCCGGCTCGAACAAGCGCATGATCTACCACTATTTTGGCGGCAAGGACGACCTGTTCGCCGAAGTCATCGCAGCCGAATACGAAAGCATCCGTACGCGCGAAACCGAGTTGAACCTGGAGGCACTTCCTCCCATGGAAGCGATGAAGAAGCTGGTTGAATTCACCTGGAACTATTACATCGAAAATCCAGAATTCATCACATTGATCAACAGTGCCAATCTCCACAAGGGACGCCACCTGGAGGGCAAAAGTGGCCTGCGTGAAATGCAGGAAAGTTACGTAGCGTTAGTCTCACGTATTTTACAACGTGGGATTGATTCGAAGATATTTCGTGCGGATATCGACCCTGTCCAACTGTGTATAACGCTCGCTGCAATCTCCTATTATTACCTGACCAACCAATACACGGGCACGGTGTTGTTTGGATTTAAGTTTACCGATGAAGATGCACTCAAAACCCGGCTTCAGTTCAATATCGAGACAATTCGCCGCCTGATTACGGCGTAAATCAGACTGATCCCCCCATTATCAGGCAGCTACGAAATCGCACACCAAGAGTCTGGCAAGACACCCAGGCGGTTCTGTCGCATTGGCAACCCTCCGGAAACGGCCAGGTAGACTACGCCCCCCCGAACGCTGGACTCGACATGCTCAATTTTAAAGGAATGCGTTTCCCGATCGAAGTCATCTTGGTCTGCATCCGGTGATATGCGGCCCATCGGCTGAGCTACCGGCACATCGAATGTTCGTTTGCTGGCAGGATTGACCCTCCCACCACACCCTCGCGAACGCCGCGACCCTGTCGTAAGACCCCTCGAATCCCAATTCCTTCAAATCCTCATGAATCTGTTTCAGCGTGCGCCGCTGCTTGCGTGATCGCGCTGCCTCGGTCTTCAGGAGTGCAGAATCTGGGAAACCAAACAAACTCACTAACGCAAAGATTGGCTTTAAAACTGATTGGTTTCGATGAAAAAATTCGTTGCCTGTTGAACTCATCCTCCTGGAGCGAAATACTAGCGACAAGAAACGAACTCCCATTTTTTCTCGCGACGGCGGCATTGGGAGAGTATGCCTTCAGGAACAACCTTCAACCTCAGGTATTTGATGGATTTGAGCCGTCAGGAGAAAATGCACTCTATCGCGCAGCACAGGTTCTTGTCACCGCATGGCTGATGCTGCTGTCCACAGGAACGAAATTCAAGCTCTCCGAGATTTCAATAGGAACCTATCACCAAGACTTAGAGGAGCTTGGTTTTAACAGCGCCAGATGGCGTAGCACTGTTGCGTTGGCAATCAACGTACATCTACGGGCAGAAAACGTTGTAAAACTAGGGAAGGGGATTTATGTCGTTGCATAGCGAGTGGCGCACCTGAATGCCATACTGGGCTAGCCATGCCGGCAATTCCACCGCCAGTGAACAAAATCAGCAATCTCATCGAGTGCTTCAAGAAAATGATGGGCGGGCTGTCGCAGCCAACTGTGCCTTTATAGAGCTCTGAAGCAGACACTTTATGCTGCCTCGCTCAGCTATGCAATCCTTCGCCGGCAGTTATGGCTAGGGACTGCCAGCTTTTGCTAGAGCGCGGTAGGAGCTTGTACAGGGCAGGGGAGATAGACAGGACAGACCCGATCTCGTCGTTGGAAAAGGCAGCTACGAGATCGCGCGCCAGGAGCCTGGCAGGACGCCCGAGCCCCAACACGATCCATCGGTTTCTCATCTTTCAAGAACCATGGATCAGGAAGACGCTACACTACCAAACACCGGCTCAACGATTTGAACAATGTGTTGCGTTGACCGATTGAATCCGCAGGCGGATGCAGCCTGTCGAGCGAGCCTAAGGAATTTTCCGTTTAGCAATCTGATATGTTGAGGCGAGCGGCCGGGTTCGGCCAGAAGCAGTCATTTTCATCAGCTAGTTTTCCAAGGACATGATGTGTTATTCGAAGTCGAGAAAAAGCAGCCGAAACAAGACCCAACAGCTGCTCAAGTAAGTTCACAGATTGCGAAGTTGCGCTCATACGGCCCATCATCTTTTGCGTCGTTGACAGATGAGCTTGGGAATTATCTTCAAGTGGCAGGAGGTGGCCTTACCTGCCTACTTGAAAAACGTACTGTAGTTGATGGAAAGCACTTCCGCGCGTATCTTGAGACGCCGAGCGGCATACATCCAGATGGTACTATCCTCGCCTTCAGCGGCGGCCAGGTAAGGCTTCGAGCCGACGAATGGCTATCAGCTCCGTTGGTTACTCAATATTTCACCGCGTTCTTGCACGGTATCGAGCTCCCGCACAGTATCAGGTGGCGAGAAATCACGTCTTTACTCAGCAGTTGAAAGACCACTTCGGGGCGGTAGCGGACGGTGCCGTTGAACCGCTGCCAGTAGCTCAGCCTCTCCTGATCCTTGGTTCTTGAAAGATGAAAAAACGGTGGATCCGGTTAGGAGCCTGGATGTCCTGCTAGGCACCTGGTGTGCGATCTCGTTATGACCCGATCTAACGACGAGATCTGGTCTGGCCTGTCTATCTCCCCTTCCCTGCAGAGATTCATGCCGCGCTCTAGCAAAAGCTGCTGGGACTCCGGCTACCGGGACTACCGGCCGCCGAAGCTTTCTGTACGCCGGCGGCGACAGTGGCGGCGAGCGCGCCGGCGTGATCTACTCGTTGATCGGGACGGCTAAGTTCAATGGCGTCGATCGTGAGGTCTGGCTACACCATGTGCTCACGCGCATCGCTGACCACCGGGGCAACCGCGTCGGCGAATTCCTGCCCTAGCACTTCTCCGCGTAGATTCCAACTGACTGAAACACGCCGCTTCCCAGCGGTGTGATGCCATCATCTTCTAATTCGTTGCCGGGTTCAAGACTGCGCTGGCTTTACGCTTACGTTAAGGCTACCTATGGTTGAGTTGATTTCTGATTAGGCAAATGACCCGCCGTGGCACTGTCGATGCTGTCGTAGATGAACAGACTTTCGATGATCGACCTCCTGAACGAGGAGATAGGATCGATACCATCCTTTTTCAGATTTACATAGGCACTGTCACCAGATAGGCGGATCGCGATCTTCGATTCCTTCGTTATTTTGCGAAAGGCATGTAATTCGTCTCCGAACAGCACGATGTTTGCCGTTTCATTGACGCCCACACCGTAGCGGCCACGCTTAACATCGGAGGACTGAAAGACTCGCTCGAACAGTAACTCGCCATCAACGAGAATTGCCAGCTTGCGCAGCGATATATAGTCATCCCTGCTCCAGTACATGGGGGATACGACCACGACAGGGCTGCTTCCCTCCGATACGAGGACATAACAACGCACATTTGGCCCAAGGTTCCAGTCGATCTGAGTGCTGGCTGGTTTGAAGAGATATATTTTTTTTAACACGTCATGTTCACCAAAAGCAAAGACACCCCCCTTTTTCGGAAACATCGCAATAAAAGTGGTCACACCGTCGTCGTGAGTCTCAACCTGCGCCTGCTCATAGGCGGTGCCAAGCGACCGACGCCATTCATCGACCGTCACCGGCGCGACGAGCACGCTGTCGCCCCTGGCGCTGTTGGCCACCGACGTTGGCACGCCATGCTTGTTGCACCCCCCAACGAGAGTCAATAAAAAGAGCGCCACAGTAATGCTAGGCCTACACCGCACAATGATAGCTGCATTCATACTTGTTCCCGTTCAGGTCAATTGGGTGGCGGCAGGCCATGTACATGGCATTTTTACAATTCCACAAGGGCAATTCTAAACGTAAAGTTGTTCTTCACACTAAACCATCGTTGTGATATCTGACCGACATGGCGCAGTCCTACCCAAGCGCGGCCAATATCAGCCACTAGTCGAATTGGTGCGGGTCAGTTGACGCCACTTCTACTCTTCTATTGGTAACGCAGGTGTAACGGTGGTGTACTCTTTTTGCAACGCTATATGCGTTACCGTGGCGCCCGCGTTCCGGTGATTGGCTACAGCTTGGCCGTTACCATACACTTTTTGGCCGACTCCTCCTGTGTTCATCGATGTACTCGACGGTAACGCCGTCGTCGGTCACCATGAGGCGCCCGCTTCGTACTTGCAGTCACGCGTATGGAGTATGTGTATTCTCAATCCGACAACATGTTATGCTGTGTTCAAGCTGGGCAGTAAGAAAAGTGTAATGCAGGCCAGCAAGAAAAGTTAACGTTGCTGACTGGAATTTCCTACTGGAATTTCTTTTAAGTGAGTTGTCGATGGCCACCAATCAACGTAATCCGCACGCGTATGCCACCCCCGAGCTGCGAGCTGCAGCCTTGGCCTTGGTGCGCGCTACGATGGAAGAAAAGCGGCTAAACTCGAACACAATCGCCGCAGCACTCGGCATCCCCGCCGAGGTCTTGAAGCTAGCCATCGAAGAAGATGGGCGCGACATCGCCGCCCAAAGCCAGGCGCACACGGCCCAGATCATGGCATTGACGCAAGCCGGGCGCACCTCCCAGCAAGTGGCACGGACCATGAAACTGACCAAGTGGGAGGTTGAATGCCACATTAAAGACGCGCAGGCACGCGAACGCGAGGCCCTGAGAACCGCCGAGCAGGAATCACCCGAATTGTTCCGGCGCACCCTCGCGCTGATGGAAGCCGGTCGTACTGCCGCCCAAGTGGCGCGCACCTTGAAGGCACCGAAAACTCGCATCAATGCTATCGCATTGCGAGGCAAGATCGACGCTGCGGAGCCTGCTCCCTTGGCGCCGGTAGTATTCGCCCCCATCCATATTAGCGAGCACCTTGCGCAAACGGTGGAGTACCGACAAGTGCTAGCGCCGCTGCTCTGTCACGCCACGATTGAAAAAGCGATCCGCAGGGCACACCAGAAGGCGGCATCGTGCCACGTCGAGCACGTCGATGTGGCGCCCCACTCACAATCAAGCACCTGCCCCAAGTGCGGTGGCACCGACTGGAAGCTACTGCAACATGTTTTCAACGAGGGGCTGCAATCGCTGCATGCAGCGTCCACCAGTACAGGCGTTGGCATCAACCTCGGTGGTGCCATTGGCGTGGGCAGGGCGACCACCACGACTGTCGGTATCCAGCAAAACGAGCTGTCGCGCAGGGCGTCGCCGCCGAGCGCGCCGCCTTCTGGATGGCATTATCTTGGGTGCGCAGTATGTTTTAGCGCGATGGCGATCCTGCTGCTCTATGGCGGGTACAGCACATCCGAAAACTGGGCGATGTGGTTAGGCGGAGGATGTTTGTTGTTTTCCGCCTTAGCGTGGGGCGCGTGGTTACAGGCTCCAGCGGAGCAAGAGCGCTATACGAGGCAATTGAATGTATGGCACCGAACTAGGATGTGTACGCGCTGCGGCCATTTCTACCTTTGACATGTGATGTCGTTGTCCATACGCGCTCAAACTCTGGCCGGCGCTGCTGCGCTAATGCGATGACGGCGTCAAATGGGCGTTTTGCCCCGATTGCCCGTTGTGGAATGTGGTGGTTGTAAAGCTTTAAATAGTTGAGCAAGGTCTTCTCCAGATCAGCCCGACTGTCGAATCTGGTCTGCTGCAGTAGCTCGCTGATACGGCCTTTGAATCGCTCTCCCATGCCATTCGTTTGCGGATGCCGGGGCGGGGCCAGGCGGCGTTCGATTCCCATGGCGGCGCAGACTTTATCGAAGGCGTGCTGGCCACTGGGCTTCCTGTCCTTTGTTGTGAAGCGGTCGGTGAATTGCGAGCTGTTGTCGGTCAGCAGTTTGATGATCCTGATTGGCGTAGCCAGCTTGAGCCGGCGCATAAGTCGACGCTGCTTTTGTTGGTTCGATCAACGCGTGATGGAGTAATGGGCAGGGGGACAGACCGCAGGTACCCGATCTGGTCGTTGGATCAGGCAGCTATGAGATCGTACACTTGGCGCCTGGCAGAGAACCCTGGCCGTTGCAAAAACCTGTTGAAGCTGCCGACGCTACCGCAACAGCTTTGTGCAACGATTTACGCCCGGTGAGCGATCAAACACGTTGTTCGTGCGCAAAAGATCGTTTGCGCAACGTCCTTAACGTACTTTTTTTCCGTTTCCCCTGTTCGCCCCTCATTGCGCAGTGTCAACGTCGCCGCATTACATCCAAGCAAGAATGGTCCCATGGTCGTTGCTGGGGGTATTCGGATGCGAACAGGCGATGCGTGGCGCGTGTGGTTCGATCTCAGACGTAAAGAGGATGAGCTGAAGTGGGGTGGCCGCTATGGTGGTTCTGGCCAGTCCTACGACAGCATGGGGCGGTCGGCCGACGCCTCCCGCACCGGCTGGGGTTACGAGCAGATGGGGCGGGTAGAGCGCGTGCGCCAAGCGCTGGCCGACTCGGGGCCGTCGGCGCAGCACATGATCGCTCGAGAACTCTCCGGCATCAACCTGTCCTCGATCCGGAGCATTCTCATGGCGGTGTGCGAGGACATCGCCCTGTACTACGGGGGATCGGTGATCGCGGGCGGGTTGATCGGAGGTATCGGCGGGTCCTTGCTGGGCGGCGTCGGTGCTGTGCCAGGCGCTGCTGCCGGCGCTGGTGTCGGCAGTTATGCGGGCAGCGCAGTGCTGTCGCTGCTGGGCCTGAAATCGCTGGTGGAAGGCGTGGTCCAGTCCGTTCCCCAAGCGCTGGAGTATTACGAAAAGGGTTTCCGTGAGGCGTGGGGGCCGACCAGGCAGGACCGGCTGTCGCATTACGGCATGGCAGGGGGTAGCCCCTCGTCGGGGGCGTTCTATCTGGCTCATGGCCATGTCATCATGATCACCACCATCCTTTCCGTACTGCTGGCTTACGTCACCAGGGGCAAGGGCGGCAAAGCGGCGGCGCTGAAGGAGATCAGCAAGAGCCCGCGCCTTGGGCCGAAAGTGGCGCAATGGGTCGAGCAGAACGAGGGTAAGCTGAGCAGCCTTCCCCAATTGCGGCCACGCGGCGGCGGGGGCATGGGCCACGGGGAGCCACCACCACCACCGCGCCGACGCGGCCCAGAGCGGGACGCGGAGCGCCCCCGGCCCAATGGCATGCCGAAGAAGACAGTGCCGTGCTTTAAGACCAACGGCCTGCCCCAAGGCGGCGTTCCGGAGTTTGACCGCCAACTCGCTGGCCAAGAGGCTGGCATCAATAGCATGACGGTTGCTGAGTATATCAAAGGACGTGAGGCATTTACGGCCGGTACTTCGGTGCGCGATCCGAACGTGGCGCGAAATGCGAGGGTGGGCTATCAAAATTTGTTGCAGAAAGATGCGTTAGACAGCCTTCGTGAAAAAGGAATGTCTTTCTCGGACGCAAAGGTTGAATCTGCCGCAATAGCCGCCGATAAAATGAAGACGTTGGCAGCATTACATAACCCGGACATGGTTGCCGCAGGCAAGGATAAAATTGGCGACTTCGGAGATCGGAATATCAACTCACGCATTGGCGCGCAATGGAATAAAGGGCAACGCTTGGTTGAACTGGACAGGGCGGCAAACGCAGTTCCAGAAGCCCTGCGTGGTAATAAAATGAATGCAAAACTTGAACGATGCAAATGAGGCTAAAAATGGATGAAGACTTCGCGGGTTTCCTGAACGATTTTGGCCCGGCATTCGACAAGCGGTATGTGCCGCCGTCAAGTATCGAGCGCTATCGTGGCAAGCTGCCGGATCAGTTGTTGTCCTATTGGGCAGAGCATGGTTGGTGCGGCTATGCCAATGGCCTGTTTTGGACTGTTGACCCCCAAGAGTATGATCCAGTACTAGAGGCGTGGATTGGCGATACCCCATTCATGGAGCAAGACGCCTATCACCTCATCGCCAGGAGTGCATTTGGAGAGCTATATTTTTGGGGCGAAAAGACAGGAGATTCATTGGGAATTTTTGCGCCCGGTTCTTACTGCATCCCTCGCAAATCGCGATTCGTTGGCGAGAAAATGGACTTCGGGATGCGACTGTTTTTTGGTGCACTTTCTCGAAAGGTAAATGACTTTGCTGGCATGTTCACCCCCGCATTAGAAAAACTGGGGCGTCTGAAACATGACGAAATGTATGGCTTCGTGCCGGCCCTCGCCTTGGGCGGCACTTCTACGCTTGCTAACTTGCAGAAAGTGAAGGCCGTCGAGCATTTGGTCCTGCTTGCACAACTCGCGCCATTGGACGTCATTACGTCTCCGCCGCCTTGATGGCCGGATGAGAATCCGCGAGGGATGACCATTGCCACGTCGCGGCCATCGGTGGTACGCCACGAACCCATCGGTGCAGGGTTTCCGGCAGCGTCCTTACCTTGGTTGTTGCTCGTTTCGATGCAGATGCGCCCGCCGCAGGTGATGAGATTGATCCTGCCGCCTAGCCTAGTCAGATCCGCTATGCCCGCCTCCAGATCGGCCATCTCCGATCGGAGCGCCGCGATCATGGTGGGGGCGGACAGAGAGTGAATCGACCGCTGGCATAGTTGGTGGCCACAGTCACAGCGCTGGCGAGGGCTAGGGCGAACACAAGGGGGAACTTCCAGCTGATCCAGGCGCCGGCGTCGCGCATCTGGTCGGCGGCATCGTCCAGGGCCTCCATTGAATCGCCACGAGTTCGCTAGGTGCTATTCAGACGCTCAAAGTACTGCTTTTCGCAATTGAGCGGGCTGGACGGCTAATGATGACCAGTCCACCGCCAGCGTGCAAAGTCCCCGATCTGGCCGAGCGCACGAAGTAGATGACGGACTAGTTTAGGTTCTGTCGCATTAGCAAACCGCCAATTGTCGATCGCCGATCAAGTAAACTACGGCGCCCGAACCTTGGATAAATCGACATGCTCAACTTCAAAGGAATGCGCTTTCCGATCGAGATGATCTTGGTCTGCATTCGCTGGTACGTGGCGTACCCGCTGAGCTACCGGCACTTGGAAGAAATGTTGGAGGAGCGCGGCGTGTCAGTCGACCATTCATCGATCAACCGATGGGCGGTCCGATTTCTGCCGCACATCGAGAAGATGGCCCGAAAACACAAGCGCCCGGTCGGTGGCAGCTGGCGCATGGATGAGACCTACATCAAGGTCAAAGGCGTCTGGAAATACCTGTACCGCGCCGTCGACAAGCAGGGCAAAACCGTCGACTTCCTGCTGACGGCGAAGCGCGATATGGCCGCAGCGAAGCGCTTCTTCGACAAGGCCATGGGAGCGAACGGCGACCCGGACAAGGTCGCGATGGACAAGAGCGGCGCCAACAAGGCGGCTATCGATGCGATCAACACCTGCCGCGACGTGCCGATCGTGGTGCGCCAAGTCAAATACCTCAACAATATCGTCGAACAGGACCATCGCGCCATCAAGCGGGTGACCAGGCCGATGCTCAACTTCAAATCGTTCCGCGCCGCCCGCTGCGTGCTCGCCGGCGTCGAGCTCATGCACATGATACGCAAGGGCCAGTTTGCAATCAACGGAACCGATGCGATGTCGTTCGCCGACCAATTTTATGCCCTCGCGGGCAAGGTCCGTCCTGTTTGAGGGGCGATGTGCCATGCCGGAAAAATTCCGCCGTTTCATCAACAATGCGACAGAACCCGCACGCGCACGCGCTGCTGCATCGCGACGAGACTGCCGCGCTCGGCGACGCCGGCTACCAGGGCGTGGAAAAGCGGTCTGAGAACATCGGCAAATCGGTGACGTGGCATGTGGCCATGAAGCGCTCCAAACGCAAGGCGCTGCCCAACAATAAACTGGGGCGCTTGACGGAAAAGCTCGAGCATTTGAAGGCTAGCGTCCGGGCGAAAGTTGAGCATCCGTTTCATGTCATCAAGAACCTGTTCCGTCATCGTAAGACGCGCTATCGCGGCTTGGCCAAGAACACTGCACAGCTCTTTACCTTGTTCGCCTTTGCCAACCTGGTACTGGCCGGAAGACGTTTTACGATCACTGAATCCCGTAATCCGTCTTGATTGCAGAAAGACGCGAAGCATCGCGTTAAACTGAACGAAAAACGGGTTCTAAGCGGCTCGCCGGTGACCATTTGGCGCGCTAACCTTGCCAGAAAACCGAATTGATCAGCGCGTCATTAAAGCATCAAACTCTCATCCAGGCGCTCAAAGAGTGGCAGGCAAAGAAGTCAGATCTATTTGTTAAGCGTGTTTATAACCACACGGGTATTGAGATTTTAACAATACGACAAAACCCTCGCGGCAGGCGCTATTATATTTGCTTGTTTTTTTCAAAAAATTTAATTAGAATCGAGACAATATAAATAAAACTTCCCTTTGCTGAATTTTCTTACTGTATCTTTATTTTCGAATGTACATGTTTAAAAAACTACTTATTTCTATTTTCGCTGCAATTTGTATTGCAAATCATGCGCATGCCGGATTGCAAGAGGGGATCGTGACGAATTTATACATCCGAGCTAGCGATCATTTGATATATTTTGAGTTGTCAGGAGCAAATTCAAGTAAGCCTGCATGTGCTCAACAGTCATATTGGATGATTCGAGACGAAAATTCTCTGACAGGAAAACAACAACTAGCGTCAATTCTTCTAGCTTGGTCAATGGGAAAAAGGATTCGGATTCAAGGCGCTGGCACATGCCTGCGTTGGTACGATGGGGAAGATGTGGAGATGGTTATCTTACTGTAACTTGGTTAAATATCAAGACCCGTCTGGTTATAAACACGCTTAGCAAATAAATCCGGCTTCTTTGCCTGCCACTCTTTGAGTGCCTGGATGGGAGTTTGATGGTTTAATGCGCGCTGCGGAATGTTGTGGTTGTAGAGTTTCAAATAGCTTTGCAGCATCGATGCGAGTTCTGCCGCAGACCCGAATCGCGTCTGGCCAACGATCTCGCCGATGCGCCCATTGAAGCGCTCAACCATGCCGTTCGTTTGTGGATGAATAGCTGCACAAGCAAAGGAAGTTGCCACAGCCAAGCTGAACCTCGACCTGTTTGAAAAACGAATGGTGATCTTCGAACACGCTTGGAGCATCATTGGATACGCGGCAGCAGGAAAACCCTACGACTTCGCGAAACTCGGCATGCTCCAGAACAAGCTGCATGAGGCTAGCTTTCTATTCGGGAAAGATATTGAGGACTATTTGCTAAATCTACGATCAAAAGCAATCGAGGAACAACAGCTTCTGATCAGAATCAATAAAGAGGGACCGTATGTCGACCAAGCTATGCGCGATCAGCATAAGGATTTGACCGAGTGGTTCTTGAAAGAGTCCAAAGAAATACGCACACCGTTCCTGCCATACATGAGCTTCGAGAGATGGCGGGCCTGAGGAACCGGCCAGCAACGTTAAGCAGCCAGAGCAATCTACTGTTTTGACCTGGCGTTCCCGAGCACTAGGCTGCGATGTTACTGATGACAACTCCACCGCCAACGCGCAAAGTCCCCGATCTGGCCGAGCGCACGAAGCAGATGACGGGCTAGTTTATCGTAGCCAACTGTGCCGCTGAAGCGCGCAAAAGCAGGCGTTCTGCCGTTGCCTCGGTCAGCCAAGCCATCCTTCGCCGGCAGTGATAGGCAGGGGAGGTCAACTTTTTCTTGCGCGCGGTAGGAGTCTCTGCAGGGCAGGGGAGATAGACCCGATCTCGTCGTTGGATTAGGCTGCTACGAGATCGCACGCGAGGAACTTGCTAGACCACCCAGACCCAACACGACCCATCGTTTTTTCATCTTTCAAGAACCATGGATCAGGAGAGTCTAAGCTACGAGTTGCGATTCATCATAGCAAGAGAATGCTTCGCAAGAAACCAACATCCCACAGCTATCCATGCCAGGGCCCAACCGATGGCAAAGTAGGTGACGAGACCATAGAAAAAGATAGGCCAAATCCATGCAGGGCCACCGCCAATGGAGAGGAGCATCAAAAAGGCAGAAACCAGAGCAACAACGACTATCGGCAACCCCAAGCCTTGCGCAATATAGCGTAGAACGCATCCTGCCGCTCCATGTCCCCCCGCGCGAATTATTTTTAGCCGCGCGACAAGAATTCCGCAGGCAATGGTGACAGGTAAAGACAAAAAAATTAACGCCAGTACCACTATGCTCAGAGTTTCCATCAGGTCTAAGTTAAATGAATTTGAAAGGCAGCTTGCGGCTGCAGACTCAATCGTTCAATGCAACACTTTAACTTAAATACCTCGTTGCAGAGTGGAAATGATGCGAAAGAGAACTCGAATCGATTGCGCCGCGACACGCGAAACCCAGGATTAACGTTGCAAGAGGCTTAGCCACGGAAGAGTTCATGGTGGATTCCGCCGAAGCTCAAGCAGCTTTTGCTTGAGCGCGGCATGAGTCTCAGCAGGGCAGGGGTGATAGACAGCTCAGAACCGATCTCGTCGTTGGATCGGGCCACAACGAGATCGCACGCCAAGCGCCTGGCAGAACACCCAGGCATCAACACGATCCATCGGTTTTCATCTTTCAAGAACCATGGATCAGGTGAGTCTAAACTACTGGTGGCGATTCAGTCGCCGCAACGAAGACGCATCAACAAGTTGACCGGCAGCTGATAGCTGGATAATTACGGTCATGCTCGTTTTGCCAGATCATCAGAAATGACCACCAGTCCGCTCCAGCAGTACGCCAACATGCTGCCCAATACCATCCCGTAAATGACGGTCTTAAGCGCATTACTGCTACCAGTGCATCCCCAGCAGACTGCGGCCACTACAACTAAGCCAAAAAATACTGAAGTTGCACGCAACAATTTCCCCAGCACCCATGGCAGAACCTTTTGGAAATAGCCATAGGCAAGATATCTCGTTCGGTTTCTCGTCAACAGCGCCGTTACAGCAAGAACTAGCACAACACCTAATACAGAGGCGAGTAATCCCCCGAAGCCGGAAGCAATTTTCAGTGCCAACGCAGGTAATGGCGAGCGTCCCCAAATCCATGCAGCAATACCGATGAGCAACCCCACAAGGAACCCCCTGGAGCAGACGGGCTCATTGAAGTGTTTGTGCAGAATTTGAAACGTAGACTGCTGGAACATGGCAAAGCTCCTTTTCGGTAAGTGATACAACGTATAAAGAATATTTGTCTGAAGGTGTCCTCCTGCCCTTATGTCACCCTCGCCGTCCGTCATGGCGAGGAAAGGCCAGATTTTTCTTGAGCGCGGCAGTCTGCCTGTAGCGCAGGAGGAGATCGGCAGGCCAAATTCGATCTCGTCGTGGGATCAGGCAACTACGAGATGTACACCTGGAGTCTGGCTAGACACACAAGCCCTAACACGACCCATCGGTTTTTCATCTTTCAAAAACTATGGATCAGGAGAGTCGAAGCTAATCGTGGCGATTCATCATGAATCACGAGCTTCTAGTCGGTAACCCGAAAACTCCAAACTTAATTTGCCCCACTTTTACTATACAATTAAAGGGCTCTACAATCCCATTCCATTGTCCCGCTCCGGTTCCGATTTCTCCGACTCGACCCCAAGCGCGCGCCGGCGTTCGAGCGAGTCGACCAGTTCATACGTCTGACCAGAGCGATGGGCAAGATTTTTTACCCGTTCACTCGCACGATAAAGCGCCCGCGCTGACTCACCCACAGCTTGGATCAAGACATAGGCCGGAAGGTTATTAATCCCATTCTGTTCTGCCCAATCGAACGCGGCGTCGACGGACTCGAAAGCTGCGCTAGCACCACCCAAACGGGTTGCCAGTGCGGTTGGGAGCGACTCGCCATAGACTCTCCAGTCGACAGACGATCTATCCGTCGCGTTCTTACGCACTTCGTACGTGAAGTTGGATATATCCTGCTGCGCAGGTACAAAGGTTGCTTCGATAGCCACGGCTGGGACGCTCGATAGTCCACCTCCGTCCCGCTGAAGTGATGCGTACAGTCCGTGCCAGCGGCCATTTGAGGCTTGGAAGTGGCGTGCAAGTGCATCGTACTGTGTTCCATCGCTCTGACTTAAGGGGATCACGCACGAGTTTTCGCCACCTCGTTTGAACTGCACCCCGACGATGCTACAGTGGTGCGAATTTCCATCGCTGACGGCCAATACGATCAGGACGTCGGCACCGGATCTACTTTCCATGGCTGTATTCTCTAACGAGAATAGCGCGTTACTGACATTTTCCTGCGAAAGCCCCAACGCCCTCAAGGTGGCACGATCCCACTGAGCGATAGCATTTTGCCACTGCCCACACCACCAACCGACTTTCGGACCTTCGTTTGCCGCGCTGCCATCAGCAAGGTTGTTATATTCAATACCAGCCTGAAGTGCAGACCACAGCACCAGCCAGTCTGCACGGCGAAGAAACATATCAGGCCACGTACACGCTTTGAGTTGCTGTTCGAGCGAAGGATAGTTAACGACACCTGTCAAGGCATCAAGCGAATTGCGGCAGCGCCGTACGAAAGATTCATCAGCAGGACGGCGTGCGCTGCGTGAGTCCGCTAGGAAGGTGTCCAAAATAGCACTAGCCTTTGCAGCGGCCGGTCGTACCAGTTCAAGCCGCTGTCTCATCTGAGCCAGGCTTGCCTCTATCTGATCTAACACGCCACCTGCTTTTCCGACGATCGCAGCATCGGTGCCAGACAACGGTAAACTAGGGAACGAAATGGACGAGGGAGCACCTGGAAACCTAGCCTCGTAGCGTACAAGATCTGCTTGCATCACCGCTACACGCTTGGCTATATCGTTTGCCACGAATTGGCGGCGAGCCGCTTCGTCCAATTGTTGTTCCAGGTCACTTACCAGTGCCTTGTTGGTGATGTCTGCATAGAAATCCCGCTTAACGTCGTCGACGAACTTACAAGCGATTGCTTCCTCACGCTGTCTATTTGCAAATTCTGCCTTGGCCTGGCTGAGCGATTTTCCGGCGCTAAAACGACCAAAAAAACCCAACTGAGATAATTGGTCCAGTTCGGTGCGAGCGTTTTCCGTCTGTGTACGTGCAGTCTTCAAATGCGTGCATAGGTCAGCGTGTTGCATCTCAAATGCTCGGCCCATCAAAATATCGAAAGTAGCCGCCTGTCCGGCCGGCGCGCGTGTTGCATTCCGCTCTCGCGCACAGGCATGCAGTACGCTATCTAAGTAATCAGTTGAAATCATGTTCTCAATAAAAGAATCGGGACGACGCCCCAAGCATATCATGCATTTTGGCAACATCTTTTAACAACTAATCCGCGTCGCAGTAGTTGCAGTACACAGTAGCCCGTAGCCAAAGTGAATCGCCACGAGTTCGCTAGACGCTCTTCAGACGCTCAAAATACTGCTTTTCGCAATTAAGCGAGCTCGGAGTCTCGTGATGACCAGTCCACCGCCAGCGCGCAAAGTCCCCGATCTGGCCGAGCGCACGAAGCAGATGACGGGCTGGTTTATCGTAGCCAACTGTGCCGCTATCGCGCGCAAAAGCAGGCGCTCTACAGCTGCCTCGATCGGATAAACCATCCTTCGCCGGCAGTTATGGCTAGGAAAGGCCTGCTTTGCTAGCACGCGGCATGAGTCTTTGCAGAGCAGGGGAGATAAACAGGTCAGCCCCGACCTCGTCGTCGGGTCCAACAGCTACGAGATCGCACACTAGGAGTGTGGTAGGACACCCAGGCCCAGCACGACCCATCGGCTTTTCATCTTTCAAGAACTATGGATCAGAAGAGCCTAAGCAGCATGGGGCGATGGGGAGGGCAAAAGTGCCATGCCAAGAAAATTTCGCCCTTTGATTAACAACGTGCAGAACCGACGGTCTGTACCTCGCTTAATTCGACACCTGGAAACTGAACCACTCATTTTCTTTTGCTTCAAGTAAGCCCCGAATCCCGAAGTAAAGGTCGATCCCGTTAATTTCAACGGGCAATGTAGTTAGCTTGGGGACCAATTCGCGCTCGCCCCACCTAGGATTCAAGAAGGTTTTTAGCACACGTACGTATTCCGGCAATCCTGCGAACTACCTCGTGTGCACGCTGCTTGGCGCGCACACCGACATTGCATGCTGCAGCAACGCATCAACCAACTTGTTGCGCGGTCCGCGCACGGTGCGCAGCAGGCCGATACGCCGCAGCGGCGCCGCGCCAGGCAAGGCAATCCGGGTCAGCGACAAATTCGGTCCCCACATCGACGACCAGTCAGGCAGCAGTGAAATCCCCAGGCCGCGGCTGACGAAACTGGCGATGGTCATCAGGCCATCGATCTCGAGCCGCACGCGCGGCTGGATGCCGCGCTCGCGCAGGTAGCGGTCGGCCAGGCGCCCGCCCCAGAGACGCCGGTCGTACTTGATAAAGGGTTCGGAGCGCAGCAAGGCGTGCGCCTCTTCCTGGCCGCTGCGGCCTTCTGCATAGGCTTAGCGCGGCGCACGTGCAGCACCTGGGGCTTCACTTGTCCGGCTAGCTTCGTTAGTCGCCAGCGCGGCGTGCTACCCGGCGATTGCGGCAACTTCAGTGTGCACCACCTCAATCGACCGGATCGAATCAGCAAGACGCTGGTCGAGTGCATTGCCCACCGCCTCGGCGCGTGAGTCTACGTTGACCTTGAACAGGTCAACCTTGTCTACCAGGTAGACCGCAAAGGTGGTGGCGATCGCAGTCACCGAACCGACAATGGCAGCGGTCGCCGCATTGGCAATCAGCCCGATGCCTGGCACTAGCGCCAATTGCTTACTAATCACTTCCTCGAGAGCGATACCGCCGACTAGGATTCCCGCGCCGACGACAATCTTGGATGCTTCGTGGAGCACCTCGTGTTTGCTCATCCCGTCCGGATGCAAGAGCAGGAGCTTGATCGCCCGGACCAAGGACAGGAAACCCTCGCGGATCATGCGTACCAGTCGGCGACCGGTGGTGACGAATGCATTAATCAAGGTCGTGGCCAAGCTCGAAAGCAGTCCGGCCAGGAAGCCGTCGCGCAGGCCGACTAGCGCTGTTTTCCATTTCCCGGTCACCCGGGTCGTCACTCGGCGCAAGCGGACCCTAATTTCCGTGACGAACGAATCCTCAGACCGGCCCTGATGGTACAGATCCTTGACCTCGCTAATGGCGGCGGACATGAATTCAACCAGGATCACACCGAGCGCCTGCTGTACGCCCATCTTGGCGCCTTCGGTGGCGCTGGCCCTGACAGCTGCCTGCGCGAACTTGCCTCCGGAGTAATAGGTCCGGTTGACCTTGGCGTCGATTTCTGCCTGCGCCTTGTCCTCCTTCTCTTTAACCCGCTTGAGGTCGATGCTGTCCTGCGCCTTTAACTTGTCATATTCCTTGCGTTCCTTGTCGGTCCAGTTGGCCTTGCGGCCTTCGAGCGCATTCAGGCGGGCCTTGCGCGCAGGAGCTTCCTGCGCGAGTTTCTGTGCCAGCCTGGCTGCACTGTGCTCGTTCTTCTTAGCGTTGATCGTCTGCGTCGTGGGGATAAGGTTTGCGTCGACGTTGGCCAGTTCGGGCGTGCCTAATCCCGCCAGCACGCGGCCGGCGTCGTCATGTACGCGTTTTGCCGCGATAGCATGGTCTAGGTTCGGGCGCAATTGCTCGTTGTTCTTGTCGGCTTGCCGGATCGGGGCATCCGTGTATGTATCGATAAGCGTGCCCGCGTCCAGGCTCTCGCTCATTTTTCTGTGGGCGGCTTTGTAGGCCTTGGCGCGTTTGACTGCATGTTTATCGTAAGGGCCGCGTTCTTGGTAGCGACGCTGTTCGTCTTGCGACGCGTAGATGCCCTGGCGCGCATTGTGGATCGTATCTACGTTGCCGCCCTCCTTGTCGAATGCGCTGACAAACTTACCAACGCCGAACGGTGTCGCGATACTTTGCACGATGTTTGCCAGCAGGTCACGCATCATCGAATTGAAGCGGTCCTGGTCATAGACCGCCGACAATTCAGCCAATATCACCTGTGCGTTTGCCTCGGCGTTACACACGTCTTGGGGCCAGTTGAAACGTTCAACGGCAACAGGTCCGTCGACGAAGGTGACGTCGAGGGGTTCCGACGCTAGCTGCGCCGACGCGGCAACTGAAGGCAGTAGCACAAGTCTCGGGCTCCGGGTGGCCGCGTGGAGTACCTTGCGGCGTTGCTTAAATCGTTCGATCGCTTCCGACATGAAATGGCTCCTCTCTTATGCAGCGCGCAGCTGGGTCCAGGCCGACACGAGGCTGTTCTCGCTGTTTGTATCTACAATGCTGGCGGCCAGCTCCACCATCTGATCCATCAGCTCGCGCGCCTCCAAGGCGACTTTTTGTGCTCGCGCATGTGCCGAGCGCAGATTGGGTGGGTTGTTCTCGATTTGTGCAATGTTGTCGAGTATGGCCAAAGGGAGTGCCTGGTGCGCAGCGCCGAAGGCGAACTCCTTGACCTGGAGGACGTTGTCGGCGCTTGCGGCACCGCAACGGTCCAGACATGCCACGCCGACGGCGAACATAGCCAGGGTCAGCTCGTTTCTCTCGTGTTGCTCGCCAACGTAGCGCTTGAGGTTGTTATAACTCGTGGCGAGCTCATCGAACATGCCGGCAAATTTTGCCTTTTGCACATTTTCACCTGCCTGGCGGCCACGGTGTTCGGCTTCGGCAATCTCGTCCTCGTCGTCGGTCGCGTATGCAGTGACGCCCCCGACCGCCGCGCCTCCGATGCCGCCTATCGCAGCACCCACCACTGTGACGACACCAACGGCTCCGAACACCGGAGCGGCCACGATCACGCCGAGCCCGGCAAGCGTTCCCACAACTGCATATCCTGCAATTCGCGCGATGTTCATGCTCCCCTCACTGATGGAATCACACCCGCTTCTGCTGTGCCTTTTACTTGATTAGCCATACATATCTTTCGCAGTCGATTGTTTGAAAAACATTTCTAAGGAGCCATTGTTTTATCGTATCTCTAATTTGCATATGATGCAAATTCTTTTTTGTAAATAATTTTTCGTAGCGCACAACCTCCGGCTCGGTTAGAATTGAAAGAGTCCCCCGTCGCTTATCAGAAATTACCATATGAACACTCATCCTCCGGCCATTGGCACCACCTTCCAAAGCGTTCTCGGTGCGGTCATTAACAGCCTCCGTACAAATAGCGAACGTAACATCACCCAGACGGACATTGCCGAACAGCTTGGGATAAATGTATCGACCTGGTCGCGGATCGAACGTGGCGAGTCGTCGCTGAGCATCGAGCAGTTGGTTTTGGTTGCGGCTTTTCTGAACTTGCCGCTTAGTGGCTTGTTCGAATTCGTGGAAGAGCGGATCGATGAGCTACGCAAACAGGGTGTAAAAGTTGCGGTCTCAAAGGAAGCGCTCCAAGAGAGCAAAATACTACAGCTCTCGACAGCACAACTAATCGGAATAAGTATTTCATCTCCCCTGGGCCCGCTTGGCGTGGCCGCCGCCGCTTATGGCCTGTACAAGACATTGCTTATGGTAAAGAAGAAAGTGTAGCGGAGACTCTGGGCCAGCATACTGCCGTCAGGCAGCACGGCCAGCCTCTGGAGCTTTTTTTGTTCAGCGGGTTTTTTTAGCTGAAGCCGGCTCTTACACAATCAAACAATCGCGCATACACTGTGCATCCATACAGTATTCGCTGACAAAGATTGTGCTTTCTCATGGCTTTGCTCTGTTCTCAAGTTTGCCCTGAATTATCCACGGAGGTCACTGATCCCGCCGGCGTGCCGGCCAACGTCCAGTCACTCATCGAGCGGGAGCTCAAATTGATTGCTGAGATGTCCTACGAAAGCTACTTTCTCACGGTCTACGATATCGGCCTGGCAGATCATCTCGTACGTCGCCGCATCCTCTTTCGGAATGTCTGCCAACTCGAACCGCTCGCCGCGCCTGGCCGATACCAGATCCAACGTGCGACGCATGGCACTTAACATACCGAGCGCCAAGACATCGATCTTTAACAAGCCAACCGCATCCAGATCATGCTTATCCCATTGCACGATGGTACGGTTCTCCATACTGGCATTTTCCACCGGCACTAGACGCGACAGCTTGCTGTGCGAAATGACGAAACCACCAGGATGCTGCGACATGTGACGCGGAAAGCGCATCATGTGCTGAGCCAGGAAAGCCCACTTCCGGGCGACGTCGGACTCAGGATCCAGTCCGCAGCTGTGCATACGCTCCGCCAGTTCGGCCCGCCCTCCCCATCCGTGGTCGGCTTTGGCCACCTTGTCGACAATGGACAGGTCAACGCCAAGCGCGGTACCGACATCACGCAACACGCTCTTCGGGCGATACAGTCGGCGTGTTTCAGATCGAGAGCCGTGCCCAGATGTCGATGCTGCCGCGGCTGAAGCCAAAGGTGTTTTACGACCTGGTGATCGAGGTTGCCATTATCCGCCCAGGCCCGATTCAAGGGGGGATGATCCATCCCTACCTGCGCCGGCGCGAGGGGACCGATCCCGTGTCTTACCCCAGTCCGGAAATGGAGGCGGTGTTGTCGCGCACACTGGGTATCCCAATCTTTCAGGAACAAGTGATGCAGATCGCGATGGTCGCTGCCGGTTCACGGCCGGGGAGGCAGATCAGCTGCGCCGTGCCATGGCCGCATGGAAGCGGAAAGGGGGCCTGGAGCAGTTCGAGGAGAAGCTCAAAACCGGCATGGCGGCGCGCGGCTACAGCGACGATTTCGCTAACGGCATCATTGGCCAGATTCAGGGATTTGCCGAGTATGGTTTTCCTGAGTCGCACGCTGCCAGTTTTGCCCTGCTCGCCTACGCGTCGAGCTGGATGAAACGCCATGAGCCGGCCGCGTTTCTGGTGGCCCTGCTGAACAGCCAGCCGATGGGTTTCACAGTCCGTCGCAATTGGTACAGGACGCGGTGCGTCATGGCGTTGAGGTGCTTGGCGTGGACATCAATATCAGCAGCTGGGAGGCCACCCTGGAGGCTTCAACTGGCGCCCAACCTGCGGTACGCCTGGGGCTCAACCTGATTCGAGGTATGGAGCGTGAAGCCGCCTGGCGGATTGAAGAGACGAGGGCCGTGTGGCCGTTCAATGGTCTGCATGACTTGGGCGTACGCGCGGCCCTCGATGCGGCGCAACTGAAGCTGCTGGCCAGTGCAAATGCGCTGTTGGAGATCAGCGGCAATCGGCGCCAGGCGATATGGAATGTGGCGGGGAGCGTTCCTGACCGCGGACTATTGCGGGAGGCCCACATTGTTGAGGAAGAGTTGATGATTGCGCCGGCTACTGAAGGGCAGGAGCTGGTGGCGGATTACCGCCATATGGGATTGACGCTGGGCCGTCATCCTCTCGCGCTATTACGTGAGCGATTGCACGCGATGCGCTTTATGCCAGCGGAAATTCTGAATTTGTATGACGATGCGCGTCTCGCGCGTGGCTGCGGCTTAGTAACCGTGCGGCAGCGCCCGGAGACTGCGAAGGGCGTCGTGTTCTTGACGATTGAAGACGAGACAGGAAACGTCAACGTCATCGTCTGGCCGAGCCTTTTGGAGCAGCAGCGTCGTGAAGTGATGAGTGCGCGACTGTTGGGCGTGTATGGTCAATGGCAGTGTGCGAACAATGTCAGGCATCTGGTGGCGAAGCGGCTGGTGGATCTTACCCATCTGCTTGGGGATCTGGATACACGCAGTCGCAACTTTCATTGAGCCGTTTTTTTCCAACGGTTACTCGGATGTTTGATAAACGTCAAACATTAGATGTCGACGAATTGTGCTTACGTGAGTGGATATAAAATCATAAGTCTTTGATTTAATTGGGTGTTCTAGTTGAACAATCAAGTTTTCTGTTGTGTCTGGTATCCGCTTTTGGCGCCGAATGCTCCAACGAACTGTGCCCATGCAGGCGGATAAAAAATTATAAGTCTTTGATTCTATTAGGTGTTCAAGTAGAACATCGTCAATCTTCTTCAAAATATCACTGACGTAAGATTGCCTGGGAGGTGCAGCGGATGGCCCGGATGGCCAGCCCGGGGCATGCGTAGGCTGTGCAGATTCGACACCATGGCACGAACCGCTTGATATACCTACAAGAAGGTCGTGAGGTGCTCCATGGGAAGCACGCCTCTTATTTTTTTCTTAAGGGGAAAGTCAAAGTTTAGAATTTCCTTAGCTTCGGTCGCTCCCCAAACCAAAATGTAGATGCCGGGAACGTTTTTCAGTGACAACTTATCAGGGACTCTCCATTCCCGTTCGAAGGTCCAATCAACATTGGGATGTTCAAAACGCACATGCCGCCACTTCTGATCTTCGGGAAGCCAATCGGCCTCCCCATCCGGAAGATAAATTACAGGCCGGCCGCCAGCCTCAAAAACTGCCTTTTTACTCAAGGCTAATCCGTAAAATCTGTACCGAACGTTGTCCTTCACTTCCGGTTTTCCGGCGAACTGATGGACGGAAGACAAAGGAATCTCAGAAAGGCAGACGGCTTTGCGGTTTCCCTTAACATAGCCCTCATGACCGCTCCCTTTCAACTCACCGGATGTCAAAATCTCCTTTAAGACGTCAAAAGGTTTAACTGTTCCTCGTTCTTTCGTCAGATGAACGAGGCCATGGCTGAAATCTGCCCTACGAATTCCTTGTTTCGACATCTGTGAATTTTCCTCGCTGGCCAGCACCGTGCAGGCCTTCTCATTAAGCCAGGCCCGTCATGCGGGCCGTGGGGTGTTGCTGGACGTTTTCCTAGTGAACGGCAGCGGGATAAACGAAGTCCGCTTCCGGCGTGAATGGGTAATACATCGGGTCGCCTTCAAACACAATGTAGCCTTCGACGTTCTTTTCGCGCAGGGCTTTCACAAAGCGGCGTGCGTTTGCAACCAAAAATTCAGCAACTACGCCTTGATCGGCTCGCTTCGCGCTATTGGAGTTCGAGGCACCATCGCTCTCGGACAGCAAAGCCATTTCGTCCGACGATCCGACCTTGCGGCCATAAATCTTGTTCTTCATGCTGAAGTTCATAGCGGGGTATTTTCCTATCGGTGATGGTTGCAGGCGTAGCGTTCACCTATTGGTTTTGGCTGCTCCTGCGTAGTCTCAAGCTTTGCATAAAGATGGTCCTGAAGTAGCACCGGAATACTTTCAAAACCGATCCGAACCTGTTGATACATTGCCATCGCAAGCACTTCGCCCGTTGTCACATGCGCGATAAGTTTGTTCGCCGTCTCGATGATATTGACCAGTGACCATTCGATGACGGGTTGAGGCATATTGATAGCACCGAAAACGTCAGTTGGCGAAACCATCGACAAGCTTTTGCCATTGATAGAATAATGTTCGATAGCGATATCGCTGGCTTGGCGCTTGGTAAGCTGTACCAGTTTCCCTTTTCTTGCCCCTAGGCCTAAGAACTCTAAGAGCGCCCTGGCATGCAGAAAACCGATGTCGATCAACGGGTCTGCGAAAGTTGACAAGTTCAGATTCATTGCTGGCTTACCAGCAATGGTGATGCTGATGGGCGTCGAGTCGTCGAATTCCTCACACAAATTTAGGACCGATAACGTTCCCTCGAGGGCATTGACCCGGCGGGGAAGCCAGACAGCTAAAACTTGGTCTAAGCTCAGAGGTTGACTGCGTAAGTCTTGGCGCGCTTCCATCGATTTTCCGAGCTAGATTTGATCGAATGGGACATCAACGCCAAAGTGATCTTTGGCCCACCGCACTGCTTCGTTGGAATCCGAAAAATGCATCTGCGCCTTGCCGCCAGCGGCCGAGAGGGTGATTATAAAATTTACTTTCTCACAAACTGGCGAAGTCTTTGGTATCGTCGCATCTGCGATACTCTCGATATTAAAGCCACCGCCTGTCTCAGTACGCTCCACTGCGCATGAAATTTTGGTGACTTTGTCCAGGTCGATGAAATCGCAAGAACCTTCCGTGTCCGCTACTTTGATGAAGTGAGCCATTTCTATCCTGTCTGTTGTTCGGCTTCCGGCCGGAGGCGGTGGCGCCAGGTGGCGCCGGGGATTTTCCTAGCTAAAGTCTAATTCGCCAATGGCAGGCTCGACGGTTAATCCCCGCCGTTGCTCTTCTCCAGTGCCGCAGTAATTGCTGCAAGACTCGGCGATTCCCGATCTTCATGACGCGTAACGATAAGATAAATCATTTGAAGATTCTTAAACACATCCCCTAACTCATCTGTCAGCTTCGACCTTAATTTGTCCTCACGACTTCGAGACCACACTGTGGCGTTCCGATCTTGGTTCATCACTCTAAATCGCTCGAACGCTTGGAAGTCGGTTAGAACGGCAAGTGGGGTACGTTTTGATACCACGATTTTTCCTATTCCAGTTTAGCTTCAGCTAACGAGCCCAGGCCTTGCTCATGCCGCGCTACGCGCCGCAGGCGGCGTCCAGCCTTGCCCGAGGGCGATGATTTGCCATTCGGGCTGGACCGACATGATCGCGTTGTCGCAATAGTGCTTGACCTGTTCAATGGCAAGACCGCGCTGCTTGTGGCCGGGGCCCGTGCTGCACTTGAAGCGGTGGGCCAGTTCTAGGATGTTGACCTTGGCGTCCTTCTCGCCGATCTTCGGCCGCACCAGGTCGGCAAGACCTTTGGCCATGTGTTGCAGCTTGGGGTCGTCGGTGTCGATGGACAGGTCCGACAGCTTGTTGGCCAAGTTGGTACCGGTGGCGGTAGTGGACAGCAATTTGAGGCAAGTCTTGTAGTGCTTTTTGTCGTCGATCGCCATGCTTTATTTTCCTTGATGCTAATTCCCGTTGTGTGCATATTCTACCTACGCCTGGAGATCATCCAGATAGCTATCTACGGCAGAATCGCGCACGGCAAGTGGTATTTTCTGTTGTACGATTACCGGCAAATCGATCCTTACAGTTGCCTTATCGATTGCACCGAGCAGCGTTGACAAAGCGCGTCCCGCATAACGAGAGTCTAGTTGACCTGTGCGAACGACATAACGTACCAGCATCGGGGATATGAATCCCGTTGCCGCCAATTGCATCGGATCCTCAATTGCGGCAAGCTGCTCAAAACTCATCTGACTCACTTCTTCGAACGAATATTGTTTCATAGACCTTCTCTATTTTCATGTTGACTAGGCACAGTGCCCGACCCTCTCACCCAAAAAGCCGGCTCGTGGCCGGGGTTCGTGTTTCCTCGCTGGCCAGCATGGCGCTGGCCTTCGCAATGCACCAAGCCGTGTCGTGCGTGGCCGTAGGTGCTGCTGGACGCTTTCATAGATGAACAGCGATGCCAACTGCAATATCGCAGACATGATGAAAAATACAAACCCGGTATATAAAAGAGGTTTGCGCTGAGCATCATCCACAAGAGCTGTCGTGTTCTTAAATTGGACAATATTCCCGCGATTGTTCAACAGCTGCGCCGTGTTTATCTCGTGAAACTCAACGACTTTACTGAGTGCCGCCAGTATTCCGGTCACTCGATACGCGAGGATCGAAGACCCGATTACGCCGCAGACAGGCGCTGCCACTTTAAGAATTTCAGCAGTGACGTGAAGGTTTTGGAAATCCATGTTTTAGTATCTTCCTTGTTATTGAGTCTGTGCTACATACCACTCGCCGCCGTACAAATATGCTTCGAGTCCTTGGGCATGCAATGCTTCGTGAACGGCATCGCTTACTTCACCGCAGAATACGGCCGTCACGCCATCCACATCGTCACACAGCAAAAACAGCTCTGCCCTGGAAATCTGAACAGCGCCGGTTGCAACAACGCGGCGTTTCAGTTGCGTTAAATCCCAAAGCATTCCGTTTTCCGATCAAAACAAATCCAAGAAGAGTCGATCCGCAACTACCATGGCGCCGACAACTAAAAGCAGACCACCAAACAAGAAAAGCCAGGGGTCCGAAGCTGGATCGTACTTTTCTGGTTGGTTGTCATCTTTGACTTCTACATTTACCATCATCGTCTTTCATCGGCTTCCGGCCGTTGCGGGCACCATCAGGGCGCGGTCTCCCAACTATCAGCGCATCTCGCGCTTGGCTCGGATCTCGTCAAGAGACATATACAGTGCAGCGAACTTGATGGCTTCGAGTGCTGACCAAATCGAGACAACGGCCTGGCTGCGATGTCCCTCGGAGTCCACGAAGTAGCCGACGTAGTGGTCCCCATCGATCCAAACGAAATCAAAGTCGGCAGCGTAATGCCGGCGGTGACGCACTCGGATAATGCTGCTCTCATCAGTCTCTTCGACCTCCACGTCGTCCAGGTCGTCCAGCGACATCAGGCGATTACGAATTTTTGCTTTCTCACTCATGCTTTTTTCCTCGCTGACCAGCACCATGCTGACCTTCTCAATGCACCTGGCCCGTCATGCGGGCCGTGGGTGCTGCTGTAGGCAAGTTTCCTAGCGAATTGTGCTTCAGTATTTCGGTTTAACGGCAGCTTAGGAAAGTCCCGGATCGAGTGCCGCGAGTTGAGCTTGTAGACTGGCGGGTACAGGGTTCCATTGCGGCTCCCATACTACGAATGGCTGCTCATTAGGACTAAAGTACTCAATTACTTGCTGAATAATTGACCTACGTGGCGAACGCCTTGCTGCGCCAGCGAAATTCACCTCTTGCCATACCACCGAAGGCCTCAGGCTTGGGGAATAGAACTCAAAAACACGCAGTTTGGTCGCGTCGACGTTACTGAGTGGACCGGCAAGCAGTCCAGACACAATGTTCTCAACCACATTGGTGATGGTGGTCTTTGAGCCGTTCGTTTGTTTGAGAATAAGGACTTCATCTCCGTTGATGTTGCCGGTAACATAGTCGCACTGGCAGACGAGGTTTCCAAAGCCGATATAGTTTGTAGTTTGCATAATATTCCGCTACGAGGCGGCCTTTCAATAGGGCGACACCATGCCACCCTCTCATCGCCAAAGCCGCGTTTGGCGCGGCTTTGGAACTACTGTGGCGTTTTCCCGACTGCTTTAAAACGTCTCCGCAGCATCGCCTGCTGCGTCGCGCAATTCTCGGCCAATTGCTCTTGCCTGCGCCGCAGGGACGGGCTTGCTGGGCACTGGAGGATTCAGCATTGTGGCAAGCGTACCGGTATCATCGCCATCAGCCTCGATTTCCTGACGCAGTTCTCCGGTTGCCGCCGCAATAGCTTCCTCGCGGGTCATGTCGCCAGCCGCCACTAACTCCGCCGCGTCAATTTCGATGCGCTTGGCGCATGCCGCGCGATATTCTTCTTCGCCTTCCTCAACCGCCACTGTTGATCCGTAGCCCATGATGTGCTCCCTAAAACGTCCAGTGGACCGGCACCATACCGGCCCCTCTCTGCAAAAGCCAGCTCCGGGCTGGCGTCGGTCCTGCTGTAGGCGAATTATCCTCGCTGGCCCGCACCACGCAGGCCTTCTCAATGCACCAGGCCGCGTCGTGCGCGGCCGTGTGGTACTGCTGGGCGTTTCACTTTACAGGTGTAACTCGACTACTTTTTAGTATCTCGCCAAGTAAATTTGCGGTACCTGTCCACCGTACAGAGCACAATTGCAACTTGTTTGGTTTGAGTAACTATATGCACTACAGAATCGTTCGGTTCGTTGTATTTGGTTGTAATATAAAACTGGACGGTATCCTTGAATTCTCCAGCGCCTTCGTCACGATTTATTTTGATGTCGCCTGGCTCCGTCCTTCCACTCGTAAAATATTGTGGGAGAAAACTTGTATGAATATGTAGAATATCGCCGACCCTTGGCACTGTTTGCAGGTCCAATTCAAATTGGCTTCCTTCTGGAGGAGGGACGAGTTCCTCGCTACCCTGGGCGGTTTGCTTCAATGCAACTCGTACCTTGATCATCGTATTTTCCCTCTATTTAAACCGAACATATGAGTTGTCGACGTACAACTTTCAAGTGCGAAGATAAATAATATGCAATCTTGCCTTGTCATAATACATCAGCAAAAGCTTGACGAAGCCTTTCGTTCGAAACCTCAAGATAGGGATCAATATGGTCCAGTTCTGCATGCCCAAGCATGAGTTGAATGGTTTCCAGATCGTGGCCTTGTGCCAAGAGCCTAGATGCCATTGAGCGTCGACCAGAATGACTGCTTCCGCCTGCGGACTCAATCGATCAACGCAACACTTTAACTTAAATGCATCGTTGCAGAGTGGAAATGATGCGAAAGATAACTCGAATCGATTGCTCCGCGTCCCGTGGAACCCGAGACTACCGTCACAAGGCGTTTTGCCATGTGAACGTTAGTGCAGGAACGCGCCAAAGCTCAGGCAGCTCTTGCTTGTGCGCGGCGGGAGTCTATGCAGGGCAGGGGCAATAGACAGGCCAACCTCTATCTCGTTGGTCGATCAGCCAAGCTACGAGATCGCACACCAGGAGTTTGGCAGGACATCCAAGCCCCAACACGATCCATCGATTTTTCACCGCTCAAGAACTATTGACCAGGAGAGTCTAAGCAACTGGTGGAGATTCAACTTAGCCTTCCAACTGCTTGAGGCGCGTGAAGCGTGTTTACATCGCCAGCCGGGTTCTCAATATTGGTAACTGCTCTCGAGTCAATTTTTTCCGGTTATGCTCCGCTTTCAACAGCGCGACCACTCAAGTAGTGGAGCACCAGAAAGATGACGCCTACAATAGTCCCAAACGGAGCAAGAACAAGCAGTGTCCACACAAACCACTTCGGGCTGAAGCGGCGACCGATTAGAGCGATAAAGGCCAGTATCGCGCCAACTAAACCCATCCCTACACCCGAAGAGATTCCAGTCATTGCGTTGCCAACAGTGCCTGATACGGAATCAAGAGATAAATTACCAGAAGAGCCGGTGGTATTTAGCGTCGCGTATATTTCATGTACGCCGTTGAAAAAAGCAACAAGACCGCCCAAGATACTCAATAAGGCGAGAATCGCCAGAATTATACCTGCGACAGGGGGATTTCCATTAGGATTTCTATTCATGTGTTTTCCAAATCGGTTACGGGCCGGTGCCAGGCGCGAACGCCGAATTTCCTTTAATTACTTTAGCCACTTGTACAATTTATAGCCACCGAAAGCTGTAACTGCGACTGCGGCCGCAGGCCAAGCTGCGGCAGTCGCGACGGCCATTACTCCTGCGGCCATCCCCCCGCCACCGGTGGCGACCGCACCGCCACCTAACGTTGCGAGCGCCGAGGATATCGCCGCAGCACCGCTCAGGCCGCCAGCCTCGGCAGCCGCAACCGCCCCGAGATAAACGTAACTTGCATTTGCTATGCCTGCCGCTGTACCAGTGGCGACTGCAGAACCCGCTGCTACCTTAGTGTTAGTTTCCATTATTTCCCGCACTCGTTAAGTTATATTTAAAAACGGTTTATACCGTTTTTCCTAGCGAAGATGGCTGAAAAAGTGCCTCTCTAGCTGTGCTGATATGACCGGATTGCTTTTCGTCAATTCGCAGAGGACATCGTATATGAGGCGCGTCGACTCGCTCGTGTTGAAGCCTTCGCACAGCTCCTTCTTGATCACTGTCGCCCACAGTAACCAGGATCACAAGGCCAAGTTGATCGGAACGACTTAAAGTTGAGCAGTGGCCTGGACATCCACCTGATGGCGCGATGATTCTGCTCGACGACGACTTTGCCTAGATATGATCTAACTTGTCTTGATCTAGTACGGTGTATGTCCACTCCATTCCATTTGGAAATTTTGCGACCACAGTCTCCCCGCCCTTTAGCATCAAAGGGGTACGTGTAGTCATTACGGCTCTTTGGTTGCTGTCTTTGCAAGTTATTATGTGGTCAATCGTTACGCTTTTAAAGCACGGCTGAATTTTTAAAATAATTTCAGTTCGCTTGCCAAAATTTGCAGCTAGAGATCCTGTTAAAAATTCTCTTGTAATTATGAGTCCAGATTGATGTGCGGCAAACCATGTTCGAGATCCTGGCAGCGTACTGAAGTCTGTTTTTCCCATTAAGTAGCTATATTCGATTAGTTCGCTACCTGAATGTAGCGTCTTCTTATTTAAAGTTAGACTCTCTTTGAAACCGACGTAGCGATTTTCTGCCACTGCTGGTGGTTTTGATACACAAGCGGTAAGAATAAGCGTGAGCACTATTACGGAGACTCTGGGGAGTTTTTTCAAGTAGTATTTCATTGGCCTTTACCATATCGAAAAGTAGTCGCCAGTGTATGCATTTCATTGCCACATGGAAAGAGGTTGTGCAAATTATTTGACAACTTACGACTTTTTCGTAGCTCTCCAGTCCCCTTTGATCATAAACGTGCCTCACGAATGGGTCTGGCCTCTTGTGTTGTCACTCTTTGAGCGCCTAGAGGGGGCGCACCGATGGCCCGTTGTGGAATGTGGTGGTTGTAAAGCTTTAAATATTTAAGCATGGTCGTCTACAGGTCTGCCCGGCTATCGAATCGCGTCTGCTGCAACAGCTCGCTGATACGGCCGTTGAATCGTTCGACCATGCCATTCGTTTGCGGATGCCGGAGAAGTGCCAGGCGGTTTTCGATGCCCATGCCGGCGTAGACTTTATCGAAGGCGTGCTGGCCACTGGGCTTCCTGTCTTTTGTTGTGAAGCGGTCAGTGAATTGCGAACCGTTGTCGGTCAGCAGTTTGATGATCCTGGTAGGCGAGGGCAGCTTGAGCCGGCGCAGAGGTTGACGCTGCCTTTGTCGGTTAACTCAGCGCGTGATGGAGCAATGGGCAGGGGATAGAAGCATCATGCCCGATCTCGTCGTTGGATCAGGCAGCGACGAGAGCGCACGCCAGGTGCTTGGCAAGACCCGAACACGATCATCGGCTCTTCTTCTTTCGACAACCATGGATCAGGAAAGTCTTAACTACTGGGAGCGATTCATTAAGCGGCCCGGGCAGCCTCAATTGTGGCGTGATGTCGCCAAGTGTCAGACCGCGCCAGCGGCAAAGGCAACTCCACCAGCGGCGCGCAAAATCCTCGATCTCATCAGGCGCTTTATGCAGATGATGGACCAGGCTGTTATATGCAACGGTGCCGTCGTAGTGCTCTGAAGCAGGCACATTGCTGCTGCCGGTCGGATATGACATCAGTTACCGTCGGTTATAGTTTGGGAAGTCCAAACGCATGGATTAGACTTCGCGATTTTGCAAATTATTAATGAGCAAAAATGCCCAGTAGGATCCATACTCTTGGGAGTCTAACGGTGGATGAGTCCCACGTTCCAAATGTGCTTCAATCGAAGGACGAAACTCGCAGTCCGCTGCCCATGAGCGAAGCATTGACGTTAATTCGATATCTCTAGGACTTCCCTTAATCACGACTGACGCTGGCTCACAAGAGTTCTGAATTTCTGCACCGGCATGTAGGTGTCGATACTTCGGCTGCCCAAGTGCCACCTCAAGTAGAAACGATAGTATCGAACCATCTTCACAATAGAAGTCAGCCACCAAAGAGCCGCCATCCCTACAAATTCCCCCCTCAGCAATTCTTAGTTTCGAAGCAGTCACTATTGTTTAGTCCATGGATTAATGATTTAAATACTTGACGCGGTGTCGCATTGTCAGACGTGAGTCCACCGACCGGGGACCTTTGAGTCGCTCACTTTAGCAGACAAGCAGAACTGTCGTAAGCCTATCGGCACAGCGTTGGTAGCGAATGCGTAATCGGCGAAAGCGGTGGAGCCAGCCCAGCGTGCGTTTGACCACCCAGCGCCATTTATCCAGGCGATCGCGCGATTCGATGTGATTGCACAACAACGCTTTACTCGCACCCCGCCTCACACATATAAGCGATAGCAAACGATTCGTATGGCTGCAGGCTGAGGTGGTCGGTCCAACTGTCACGCTGGGCATAGTTGCTGATTAAGCCTTGCCCGGCAATGCCGTGCAGCATCGCCGGCAGATCCAGTTCGACGTGTTCGCCGGAGAAGTTGTTGACGACAACCAGCTGTTGGCTTCCCAAGCTGCGCCGATAGGCGAACACCTGCGGGTGCTGCTCCACCAACGGCAGGTATTTTCCGTAAACCATGACGTCCCAGTGCTTACGCAGTTCGATCAGCTTCTGGTAGTGGAAGAAGACCGAATCAGGTTGTTCCAGCGCGGTCGCGGCGTTGATCTCGGGGTAGTTTGGATTCAGCTTTAGCCATGGCGTGCCAGTACTGAAGCCGGCGTTGTGTGTGCTGTTCCACTGCATGGGGGTACGTGCATTGTCCCGCCCGTTGGCGTGGATGCCGGCCATCATCGTTTCCGGTGACACGCCGGCGGCCGTGCGTTCGTGGTAGAGGTTGAGCGATTCGATGTCGCGATAGTCGTCGATGGAATCGAAACGGACATTGGTCATGCCTATTTCCTCGCCTTGATAGACGTAAGGGGTGCCCTTGAGAAAATGTAACGCGGTGGCCAGCATCTTGGCCGACTCGACCCGATAGCGGCCGGGATCGCCGTATTTGGATACGGCGCGCGGCAGGTCGTGGTTATTCCAGAACAGCGAATTCCACCCGGCATCGGCCAGCTCGGTCTGCCACTTACTGATGATCTGCTTGAATTCGATCAGATCGAACGGCCGCGGCTTCCATTTTCCCTCCTTGGCATCGTGGGTCATGGTGATGTGCTCAAACTGGAAGACCATCGACAGCTCCTGACGCGCCGGGTCGGAATACAGCTTGGCGATCTCCGGGGTGGCGCTCCACGTCTCGCCCACCGTCACTACATTGCGTGCGGCCAGGGTCGCTTGGTGCATTTGCTGCAGCAGCGGGTGCAGTTGTGCGCCGTTGGCGATAATCTGCTGGTCGACCTGTTTGCCGATGAGATCAATCACATCCATGCGGAAGCCGCCGATGCCCTTGTCCAACCACCAGTTCATCATGCGATGCACCTCTTCCTGCACCTGGGGATTTTCCCAGTTCAGGTCCGGCTGTCGTTTCGAGAAAAGATGGAAGTAATATTCACCGCTGGCGGCATCGTATTCCCATGCACTCCCGCCAAAATACGAACGTTGCTGGTCGGGCGGGGAGGCATCGGCGCCTGCATTGCGCCAGATGTAGTAGTCACGGTAGGGGCTATCCTTGGACTTCTTCGCCTCGACGAACCAAGCATGCTCGTCAGAGGTGTGGTTGACCACAAGATCCATCAGGATACGGATGTCGCGCTTGGCCGCCTCTGCGATCAACTGCTCCATCTCGGCCAATGTGCCGAATTCAGCGGCGATATCCTGATAGTCGGAGATGTCATAGCCGTTATCGTCCATCGGCGACCGGTACACCGGCGACAGCCAGATCAGGTTGATTCCCAGATGTTGCAGGTAGTCCAGTCTGCCGATGATGCCGGCCAGATCACCGACCCCATCGTGATTGCTGTCTTGAAAACTACGTGGGTAGATCTGATACACGACGGCGTTATGCCACCATTTCTTATCCAACATGATTATATTTTTCGCTTATGGATTGGCCGCACTGTCTTGCAATGTGCCAAGGGATCGCCAGGGGGAGGGCAGACCCGATCTCGTCGTTGGCTCAGGTAGCTAGGAGATCGCACACCTGGAGTCTGGGAGAACATCCAGGCCTCGTACATGATCCATCGGGTCCCATCTTTCAAGAACTATGGATCAGAGGAGTCTAAGCTACCGATGGCGTTTTGCTGCAATGGCACCGTCCGCTTCCGCCCCGAAGCAGACGCTAACCGTTTTCACTAACGAGCGAAGATGCTCAGTCGCTAAACGGAAGAGAAATATTGTTGCTCATTAACGTGACCTTGTAGTGAGACACCAGGTCAGATAGCTGCTCAACAGTGTCGGCGAGTTCTCCTGCAGCCTCTTCACTTAGGCACGCCGCTTCAGACTGCACTACTTTAAGAGACTGAAGCAAAACACTCAGTGTATCGCCTTGAATCAGGCACCCAGGGAAATTACGCTGTGGATGGCGCATTACAACGGCGTTCGATGCATCAGAAAAAATTTCGACTTCTTGAATATACATTGTGTCTCCAATTTATCATGGGTAGACTCAGCGACCGCTTCTGGCCGGTTGCCGTCGTTGGCAGGTACCGCCCCGAAGCGGACGACTGTTACTTGTTAGCTTTCCGGTCCAAGACTTCACCCAGGGAAGTGTCCGGGAACTTACGCCAGTCTCGAGGTTCCGTACTCCGGACAAGATTTTCAACAGCAGCCATGGCGTCGCTGTTCTCAACACCAACTGCTGTCGCGAGAACGTGATTCTGCACATGCCGCTCTGAACGGTTCGCTCGTGCTTTAGCTAGCGGGATGCCTTTGCGTGAGGCCTTGCTGTTTTCACCATACGTGTTGCGGCGGTCTTTCTCGTAGCTGAGGCACTTTTTCTCTTGAGGAGTTTTCGTTTGCACTGCCATCTATCTTTCCCTTTCACATCCATAACTGAAGGTCCGCTCTTGGCTGCGGACTCAATCGATCAACGCAACACTTTAACTTAAATGCATCGTTGCAGAGCGGAAATGATGTGAAACAGAACTCGAATCGATCACGCCGCAACCCGCAAATCCAGGGATTAACGCTGCAAGAGGTTTTGCCACGAAAGAGTTCATGGTGGAATCCACCGAAGCTCAAGCAACTATGGCTTCAGCGCGGCAAGAGTCCCTATAGGGCAGGGGATTGGCAGGTCGGCCTCGATCTCGTCGTTGGATCAGGCGGCTACGAGCCCGCACGCCAAGCGCCTGACAGGACACCCAGGCGCCGGATGCGATTCATCGGTTTTTCTCTTTCAAGAGCCGTGGATCAGGAGAGTCCAAGCTACTGGCGGTGATTCACCTGGCGACTCAACCACCATGTCCGCCATAGCTGGCCAGTTAGTTGACTGAATTTATGTAAAGAGCGAACCGGTCAATATTTCACAATTTAGCTTACAACGAGCCTTTCTCATGAAGTCATTCAACGGCATTATCAAAGTATTCAAAAGGATGCTAGAATTTGCGATAGGCTGACCGTCCGGCCTGTAAGCCGACCTTGCGCAAGCATGGCGAAGATCGCCTCAGATCAGCGGGTAACAAATGTCAGTCCGTCCTCTAACTAGGTACGGTTTGTCGGCTGCCTGCCTTTCGTTGGAGACGATCATGTCTGACTTTTGAAATTCCCATCCGGCCGCTCGGCCGGCAATTGCCGCAAAGACGCCAAGCGCCTGGCGCGACAAGATAAAATTCCGCTTAACGAAGCTCAGGACCGCGTAGCAATTGTAAATGGCGGTCTACATTCATGGGCGAGATCGGTAGCAGCGCTTGAAGCTCCGAGCGCTGTCCGATCCGGCGAGATCATGATTGCTGACGATATTCGGACTGTGATGGAAAGATGGCCCACGCTAAATCATTTCGGCTTTGAAGTGAGCCCGCAGGCAAAGAAACCCTACCACATCGCATTGGCTGAAAATCGTGAACTGCTCGCTAAGGCAGTCGATGAATGCAATCGTGCAGCTCAATTCCTACGGCATGTTGATAAGCGCAAAACAATCAATTCCAAGGCAGGCTCAAGCTATGGCCTGAAGCACCAAGTCGAGTATTTTTCCCGTGCACGCTCCGGCGATAGCACTCGCAATGACTATGTGGCAAACGGCTCATTCATCTGCGCTGCATTGCACTTAGGATTTGAAGTGCGAGCGACTCATCTCGGCGGCCCGAACGTACACCTCAATGTCAGTAGTCGCTCCGCTGTCTTTGAGTGGAGAAAGTTACGGGAGCAGGCGCGCGGGATTTACTATGACCCTAAGGCTCGTCAGCGCCTAGCGGAGCTTGAAGCACAATTAGGAATGTAAAAAAATATGGCGAGGGCGGTCGCGCGTGTAGATGTTGAGGTCGCCCTTTTCAAGGTCCATACCAGCCAGACGAGCCCGGACCAGGGATAGGAGGGGCAGTAACGGCGCGTGCGCCACCGCTTCAACAACAAGCTGCTCCCGGTCTTACGAAAAGCCGCAGTTCAAACGACTTGCGAGCGTCTAGTGAATTCGTGGCGATTCAGTTTGGCTCAACAATCACTCCTCACTATGGCACGACGACTATGAATTGGGAACCAAAAAGCAAAAATCCGGCAATATTGGCTGCTCTGAATGACTATCGCGACTTTGTTATGCGTATAGCGACACTATTTGCAGGAACTCGGCTCATCGAGGCAATAGATTTATCCGCTCTTGGTTCGTCCACTAAGCTAGCCCTCTCCGACGATTTTCCGGAAAGCATGACCACTATCCGAACAGTCGAACAATTGACGAGCTTAATACACAGCGGCGAATACGGTCAGCTTGCCTTGGGGCTAACCGTCATTCAACTCTGCACAGCATTCGAGATCTTTTTTGATAGTGCGGCTGCAGCTTATTCTATCTCCGTATCACAGTCCGACGCTGTTCAAGTAACGCACGGTGCGAATGGAGCCTCAGTGAAACTTGGCAACAAGGCGTTAATGCAGATACGGAAGATCCATCAAATTAGAGATTTTGCAAGTCCATTAAATTCGGACGATGCACTAATTAAAGTAGCCGCAATTATCGAGGCTCGGAACTGTTTCACTCATTCGGGTGGTATTGTCAGTACTCCAAAAGCAAAAGACAGACTATGGGCGTATCGGATAGAAAGCGTCGTTGGGCAGAAGCTGACACTCAAAGACAATCACCTAGACGATTTCTTGCACTATATGGCAATTCACGTCATGGCGTTTGTTAACAACGCGCCGTAATGTAAGAAGTGAAATTCCAAGGTTCAGTCGTATTGACGACGAGGCATGTACTGCCGGTAATGTGCTCCATCGAAACTTCGGCGGCGCGGCATACTCAATTTCAAAGGAATGCGCTTTCCCGAGCGAAGTAATCCGGGTCAGTAATCGATGGTATGCGGCTTACCCGCCGAGCTACCGACACATCGAGGAAATGATGGAGGAGCGCGGCGTGGCGGTCGACTATTCATAAACCAGTCGAACGATTGGTTTTTGCTTCTGCGCGGCAGTATTCTCTGCAGGGTAGGGGATAGGCAGTTCAGCCCCTATCTATTTGTTGGATCAGGCCGCGACGAGATCGCACACCCGGTGCCTGGCAGAATACCCAGGCCTCAACACGATCCATCGGTTTTTCATCTTTCAAGAATTATGGAGCGGGAGTACTTAGCTATTTGTTGCAATCCAGATCCGTCCACGTTCGGGCACCGTAGTTTTTTGTGGAAATTCCGTTTTCAACTCAAGAAGACGACAGAACCCATTTCAACGAGGCGCATCCGCGTTCGTCGTTGAAACACTTAGCATGCCCAGGAGGACTAGTGCACGGGACACTGGAAAGTAGCGCCATTTAAAGGATGGGCTGTATCCGGTAAGATCATTCGCTCGGAGTAAGGCTCTCGAGGACTTGAATGGGTTGTTGATCACCCGAATCCCTAGCCCCAAGTGCTCTTAGAGTCCCCGCGGACATCTACCCTTGGGCTTTGTCGAGCAACTGGACTCATAGGATAATAATCCAATTATCTCTTAGCTACACTGCGTCCTTAGGACGCAGTGTAGCTAAGATTAAACTGAAAAGCAAGGACAGAGCACATAAAAAAATACTATACAAAGCCAAGAAAACATGATATGGTGCGGCGTATGTCCTAAGGACATACGCCGCACCAAGAGTCACCTACTTTCAAAAGCCGCACAAGCCCCTTACGCATTAGATGTCACCAAAAATGAGTGCGCGCACGACCCTCTCACCCAAATTACGCATCAGATTTTTCAAGCAGCGTGCTACAATGCGTCCTCAGGACGCATTGTAGCACGCTCAAGAGGCGAGAAACCTCAAAACTAAGGCTCGCATCCCAATAATGGCTTGACGAAGCAAAAAATCCATGGTAAAAGTAAGGCTTACGTCCTTAGGACGTAAGCCTTACTTAAATCATCTGAAATTTGAGAAAGTATGGACAAGCAACTCTCCGTGGTCGGCGCCCTCACGCAGTGGCTATTTAAAGAGCATCGCTCGCCTGTGGTGACACTTTATGATATTGGCTATGCGACAGTAAAAATATATAACGCGCGCGAATATGCCGGGCAAAAAGTAAAAAATATCAGAGCAGCCTTCCCCCGTCGCGAGAGCACTACGGCCTATCGCAATGAGCTAACCGAGCTAGGAATACTTGAACCTAGGCGAGATCTCCCGACCGACATGTCCCTTCTCGTATCATCACCATTCAAAGATCCATTTGATCTTGCGTGCGGAATTGATCCTTTTTGCTACATCTCTCATCTCTCGGCAATGGAGTATCACGGCCTCACTGACCGATTCGCCAAAACCATCTTTGCCACGACATTGCCAACACCGCAGTGGAAAATCCGAGCAACAGAGAAAATGAAGAAAGATCTAGGTCCTGAACTATTCGCCTCATTTCTTGAGGCAAACTTTGCGCCACTGGCTCGTCGCGTAGTGCCGAGCATAAATAAAAATCCATTAAATATGCTTACATCCAAGTTTGCGGACCAGGGGGCGTACATCGTTCCCTCTGATCGCCCCATTCGGGTAGCGAGCTTGGGACGCACTTTTGTTGATATGTTGCGCAAGCCTGGCCTGTGTGGGGGCATGAAACACGTGTTGGACGTCTATAGAGAACATGCAAATATTTACTTGCCCTTGATCATTAGCGAAGTTGATCGTCACGGAGACAAAATTGAGAAAGTACGCGCTGGATATATTCTGGAAGAACGATGCGGAATCAAGAATAACGCCACTATAGCTAGTTGGGTGCAATTTGCTCAACGCGGAGGATCGCGCGTACTCGATCCAGATGAGGCGTATTGGCCAACGTTCTCAGAAAAATGGTGCCTTTCAATTAATGTGCCGAAAGAAATTAATGAGTGAGATAGATGCTTGGATAGGCGCCGCCAGAACCGACAGCGAACGTAGCTTTCGACGCGTCGTCCACATTATACTGAATGCGATCTCATCTCAGCATGAACTCCAGAGTCAGATGGTGATGAAGGGGGGGATATTGATGGCAATCGCCTATCATACCGGCCGCTATACAAAAGACATCGATTTTTCGACTCCAAAGCACTACTCTGAATTCCAGGCAGGCAAGGAGCAGTTTATTGAGAACATTGAAAATGCCATAAAATTAGCTGCGGCAACTTTGCCCTACGGCTTCGCATGCGCGATTCAGTCGAGCGAGGTACGGCCTGGCGAAGCTGGAAACTACCAAACACTTCATCTTACGGTGGGGTATGCGTCCAGAAGTAACCCTGGAGCAATGAAAAAGCTAGCAGGAAAACAAGCTGCCCAAGTAGTAAAAATCGACTACAGCTTCAACGAATTGGTGGGAGACCTAGGCATGATCGATGCCAATGGTGACGAGAATTTGCAGACATATGGCCAGCTCACTTTGATAGCAGAAAAGTTTCGCGCACTTATACAACAGGGCAGTGCGGGCCGGCAACGTGGCTCTTCACGGGGACAAGATATTTTTGACCTACACTCTTTACTAACGCAATCCCCGCCATCGATCGAAGCACAATCCCACCTGGTAGAGCTATTGATTGAAAAGTCTAGCGCTCGTGACGTAATTGCGCGCCAGAACTCAATGTCTGAAGAGTTGATCCAGCAAAAATCTAGAACCCGCTACGATAGCTTGGTGGACGAAATTGATGGCCAGCTGCCAGATTTCGACAAGGCCTACGCTTTTGTTAGGCACTTCTATGAGGAAATGCCCTGGCCTAAAGATGCAAGAATTCAATAGCCTGCCCTAGGCGGCGCCCAGCAATTTTTGGCGTGTTGCCGCGACGTGCCAGGCCACTCCGGCCGCGAAGGCAATTTTAGCAACGGCGCGCAAAATCCTCGATCTCATCGAGCGCTTAAAGCAGATGACGGGCTAGTTTATCGTAGCCAACTGTGCCGCTATCGCGCGTAAAAGCAGGAGCTCTGCTGCTGCTTCGGTCGGCTATGCCATCCTTCGCCGGCAGTTATGGCTAGGGAAGGCCTGCTTTTGCTAGCGCGCGGTAGGAGTGTCTGCAGGGCAGGGGAGATAGACTCAGCCCCGATCTCGCCGTTGGATCAGGCAGGTACGAGATTACGCATCAGGTGCTTGGCAGGACGCCCATGCCCAACACGTTCCATCGGCTTTTCATCAGTCAAGATAGATGGGCCAGGAGTGTCGTAGGTACCTGCGGCGATTTACCCCAATAGCACCGCCAGCTTCCGCCCCCAAATCAGTCATACCCGAGCGAACCACGGCTTTAATCAAAGACCATCCAGGGATTCATGACGGCTGGAGAGAACCAGACTATTCCCTGTGCAGTCAAGATACGTTCTTGCTCAACCCATATTCGGTGACAATGACCACGATTGGCTACTGGTCCAGCAACGATTTCCGCTTCCTCCTTCGCAGCGCGAATTTTCTCCCACAGCGCTGGTTCATCTTCGATTGGGTCGTACAACTTGCTCTTTCCAGATTGGTTTAGTGCAGCCTTAAGTACTCTCGACCGCAACAAGGAATCCATTGATAATAATGCTGTCTTTGCCGTCATTACGGGGCAGCCGGTCACCTTGTGATACGCAATGAGATCCGAATTGCTGAGCGGTTCGTCGTTTGTCATAGGGTTATAGATACTGGTCGTGCAATGTCCGCTTCAGGCTGTGGACTCAATCGTTCAACGCAACACTTTAACTTTAAATGTATCGTTGCAGAGTGGAAATGATGCGAAAGTGAACTCGAATCGCTTGCCCGCGCCCCGCGGAACCCGAGGTTGCCGTCGCAAGGCAGTTTGCCATAGGAACCTTAATGCATGAGCCCACCGAAGCTCAAGCAGCTTTTGCTAGCGCGGTGTTTGTCTCTGCAGGGCTGGGGAGATAGACGGGCCAGACCCGATCTCGTCGGTGGAGCAGGCAGCGACGAGATCGCACGCCAGCTGCTTGGCAGGGCGCCCAGGCCCATAACGCGATCAATCGGTTTCTCATTTATCAAGAACTATGGATCAGGAGAGTCTAAAGTTACTAGTGGCGATTCACTCATTTCGCATGTAACTTGAGCATCTGTAAAATATCATCAATTACAACAGTGGCTTCATCAATTTCCTGCCGCAAGGAAATTTTTTTCTCATAAAGAAAATCAGGATCAGATTCTATTTTAGATGACGCACGGTTCATATAACGAGGGACATTAATTGTATATGCTTGCCCCGCAATTTCCGTAGGAGGGACCAATTTTGAGATACCTTCTAGGGGGGTACGATTTAACACGATAGAAACAATAGATTTCACCGCACTATCGGATAATGTATTACGCACCCTTCCTGGTGTTACATACGAACGCGCATCCACAAATAGAACTTCTTTTATTGATCGGGTTGACCTAAATAAAAGAATTGAAGTACCTATAGACGTTGTGGTAAACATTTTATCTGGCAAACCAATTACTGCATCTAGCAAATTTTTCTCGATAAGATCACGACGAATGTCGGACTCTGCGCCAGAACGTGTTAACATTCCATTTGACACTAATACAGCAGCCCTACCGTTTTCACACTTCATTTTCCCTAGAATAGCGAATACAAAAGCATAATCAAGAAAAGTGATTTGATTTCGCCCCATGTTCGGCAATAAAGATTCCAATATCCAATGGTAAGAGTCAGAAAATCTCTCGCCCCAAGGCGGATGCCCAACGACGGCGTCATATTGCTTCTCATCGTAACCAGAAACGCCTTCAGCAAAACAATCCTTATGCAAGACTCCTCGCGAAGAGAACCCATTTAAAAGTAAGTTTAGTTTAGCAAAGAACCATGCCGAATGATTACATTCATTTCCAGAAAGTACAAAATTCTCATTTTCCAAAACCGCTGCGCACGACAGAAGCAAACTTCCGTTTCCGCACACAGGGTCAAAAATTTCCTCTTGATCAGTTAAATTAATTACTCCAGAAATTAGAGATGCTATAGATGGCGGAGTCTCAATAGATGGGGTTTCCGCAACTTCGAGAAGTTGCGAAAAAACTGAACACTCATCGTCGTTAATATTCGCACAGATGGCTGAAATTCTCTTCAGGTAATAATATCGATCATCATTTTTTTGCAAGCAATTATTATGAAAATCTATCCAGCCGAATAGCCCTCCGAGTTGCTCCGAATTTTCCGCCTCAAGTTCTCTAAAAATCAATTCCAAATGCCCGCCCAAATTGCCCTCGCCGGGAAAATCATTGAAATTTAAATTTTTTAAACTGCGAATGGATATATTTTTGTTTTTCTCAAGAGTTACTGTTGAAAAATTATATTTATCTACGACCGTATTATTGTAAATCCATTTCAAAAATATGATTGCTGCGACATACTTATACAAAGATTTAGGGTCTGGGCTCTGAGATATCTCTTTAAATATATTGGCATTCATTTATTATGACCTTTTCTATCAATTGCCACTTGGCAGATCAATTCAATTTCTTGCATCTCAACCTTTTCTAAAGATCGACGAGCTTGATCCCTTTTTTGCCGAATTTGATCTAATCTTCCGATCATAATTTGAATGTCTTTAGAAGGAACCTCAATGTCAAGCCGTTCAAGATCACTTTTCTTTAGAGCTTGAATGGTTGAACCTGTCAATTGCATGGCAATCTGGTCTTGTGATCTTTGCCTGTTAAGATACCAAAGCAAATATTCAGGATGAATAGAACGAGTTCGGATTACGTGAATTTGCCCGGTAGGAAGTATAGTTTCATGCATTACTCCCACTAAGCTAGCTGGATAACTTAACCCGCGAGCCGGCATTAAAATATCACCCTCACTAATTGTGGTCCTGCTAGCTGGCCGCTCCGCCTGTACAAGTAGCAAATTTTCGGCATCAATCGGATCCTTTGAGACCAAATTTCTGATGGTAAGCAGGCGGGCGTTCCCCATATCTGATACCTGGTAGGCCCCGCGATACGTAAGAGGGGATGAAATAGTTGCAAGTTCGGCCAAAGGAATTGAAACCATAGTTGTTATTTTTTCCGAAGCAAAAGTAAAAGCATCATCATCAGGAAGCACAGGAATGCTCCGGTTTGGTGAGTGTCCAGCACCTGGACAAAATCAGCGAGAGCCGATAGAGCGTTATCAACCGAAGCCATTTTCCATCTCCTAGAAGGGTTAGTCAACAAAAACGTATAAAGAGTGCGTGGATGGACTATATGTCGCGCTCGTTACAATGTCAACGTATTCTTTATGCGTTACAGCCAGTTGGCGCTCCCACTTGCCTGTTCTATCGCCTCAACCAAGTCATTGGCTCGGCCGGATAGACTGCAACATCGGACACTGGATCGGCGCGTATCCTCAGCTTTAAATGTACGAATTCCCCATCGGACATCACTGTCAGCTAGGTACTAACTAACGCTTGGTCGAACGGGAGGGTGCCTTGACGGCGATGATCGCTGGAGAGTCGGCGGCACTGGCGAGCAAACTGGCCGAAACGCGCGGTCGGCAAAAGACCATGTTGACGGAAACCCCGAAGGCGGTGGTCGAGTTTGGCTCGCAAAAAACAGAGTTACGTGTTCGCACGGTAATCTCCCCCATTTTTAGAGCGCGCTAAAAGTAGAGGTTAAGCGGCCAAGGCAAGCTTCTGTTTTGTCGCGACACCGTCAGGTGCCATGTCGCGTCAGCCGTGATAGCGAATCCACCGCCAGCGCGTAAAACTTCGGATCTGGCCGAGCGCACGAAGCAGATGATGGGCTAGTTTTTCGTAGCCAACTGTGCCGCTATCGCGCGCAAAAGGAGGCGCTCTGTTGCTACCTCGATCGGATAAACCATCCTTCGCCGGCAGTTATGGCTAGGGAAGGCCTGCTTTTGCTAGCGCGCGGTAGGAGTCTCTGCAGGGCAGGGGACATAGACAGGCCAGACCCGATCTCGTCGTTGGAGCAGGCTGCTGTGAGATCGCAAACCAGGTGCTTCGCAGGACGCCCAGCCCCCTGACACAATCAATTGGTTTTTCATCTTTCAAGAACTATGAATCAGACGAGTCTGAGCTACTGGTGGAGATTCACGATTCAAGTCTGCACTACTAATGGCGATTTAGTTCCTGGAGAAAACCATTAAGTAAAAGCGTTGTACGCTCCACGTCACCAGTGTGTGATTTCATCATTTGAGAGTTGAATTTCTCAAAGTTCTTCTGGTTTGCGAACACAGCAATAACTTGATCTCTTGTTTCCTGAGTGATGTCACGTTGAGCATCCCGGCCAAGTAGGGCAGCCCCGGATAGTTCGACGTCATAACCATGCGCCTCGAGCAGGTCCATACATTCCGCGTAAAGTCGATCAAATTGACCAGCTTGGTGATAGTTTCGAAGAATCAATAAAACATCAGATGCGTGCTTATCGCCCTCAGGGCGATCGTTCCAGGCTAGTATCTTGAGTATAGCCATGGCAGGTAGAGATACGACCTTCGCTTTAAAGCCAGGTGCGATCTCAACGTCAAGTGCACTATGAAAAGCCTCCACGTATCCGGAAACATTCATCACGAATTCGCCCTTTGGGGGCCAGGCTATTTCGCCGCCTTGCTCCACGCCATCGAACGGCACTAGGTCGAGGGGATAGGCACCGACACCCTCTCCGAAAGTGAGACGGTGCGCATGCTCACCTGGAAAAAAACCGGCTGTTGCGATCAGTTGCGCCTTTAAACGATCAAATTCGCCCCATGAAGAAACTGCAACGGCGAAATCAACATCCCTTGTTGCCCGCGCGGATTCCAACTCGTATACATGTTCCATTAAAATGTCTCGCGCAGTCGCTCCTATCACGAAGTAGGAAATCTTTAATTGCTTTGCCACCTGATCAAGTGCACCGATCAACCTGAGTAGAACGTCTGTTAGCGGGAAATTAGGCTTCACTTGCAACATATTTGCAAATTTCCTTTCTTAGGTAGGTGGCAATTTCCATCGTTCGCTCCTCTCCAGTACCGACTAGATCGGCATAGATCAATGCGTCGGGTACAGTTGGGAAACTTTGCAGCTCATTGGCATTCCAAAACATGTTGACTACTTCAATTTTTCCTTCGGGATCACGACGTAGCTTTAGCTCCTGCACGAGGTTACGCATTACGTTCGGCTCATTGAGATCAATGTACAGCGTGAGAGTACCAGGCTTCAGCCCCATATCACGGTATGCCGCCGCCGCCTCTCCTCCCAATGCTACTTCACGTATCTGAGGGCTCACTCGCTGAATAGTTGCAGGCAAGGAGACAGGGGAGCTCATCCTGTGTCTCTCAAGTTTTGGGCGAATTCGTCCTAAGTAACCTTCCGTCCAGGCATCTAGCCATCGCTCCGGCGTAGTCAGTACTCTACGGCCCGTTCCTGCTGTGGTGAAAAACCCAATCTCCTCAAGTACGATTAAAGCTGCTCCAGCCGCGCCATGGGAAACGAGGGATACCTCAGCAATTCGCCGCACGTTGCTATTCAGGATAGAGGGCTGGGCCAAAATAGCAAAAACAACCCGCAGCGCAGCGGGCGTTAGTCCACGAGTAGCCACTTGCTCTGCTTTCGTAGTGTCTTTGACCCCAACAATGAAGACGTAGAGTCCAGACTGGCGTAAGAAACAGTTACCGGCATGATCAATAAATTGGATATTGAGTTCGCGGCACTGCTCAGCCATTGCACTACTCATGGATCGGGTAATCAGCACAGTCCCATTGTGCAACGTCTTAAAAGTCAACAGCTGATCACGGCGATCAACAATCCCCTTGGCCTCGTAAGGCAAATCAAAACACTGCCCTTCGTCCGTTCGAATGCGCAGGTAGCCGTCATGGTCACGTGCAGTATCGTCCAGCACCTGTATGGTTAGGCCTGCGGTTCGCTGCAAAATTTCCACAAGCTTGTGCAATGATTGTGATTCATACTGTTTCAGTGACATATCTTCGCCCAACGTTAGGTTGTCCGTATAGGTTGTTTTTTCCACATACTTGAACACAATCAAATTGTGAACCTTGTCCATTCAATAGTCAATGTCCACGTAACGTGGACAACATCAGAAAAATGGACAACAGCACTAACCTCTTGCCACCAATTCAATTGTTCATCGAAACACTCCAACCTGAACGCAAAGGTAGCGACGATGGCCTATCCCGTGGCCGATCTGATGAGGGAATCTCCAGGAAGGGAACTACGACGCCTAAAATTTAACAGACCCGTCCTATCCGTCCCGACCAACACTCCCCACCAGGACCGGCCGTGGTGGCCAGAACCAAACCGCGGGCACGCGACGTGACAAATCAAAGTCGACGATTCGCGACCTCAACTACAACGTCACAAGGTGTTTATCCTCGGAAGAATTCATGCATGAACCCGCCGAAGCTCAAGCAACTATTGCTTGAACGCGGCAGTAGTCTCTGCAGGGCAGGGGATAGACAGGCTAGGCCCTATCTCGTCGTTGGGTCAGGCGGCTACGAGATCGCACACCAGGAGTCTGGCAGGACACCTAGGCTCCTAACACGATCCATCGTTTTTTCATCTTTCAAGAACCATTGATCAGGAGAGTCTAAGCTACTGGTGGCGATTCAGAATCACCAGCAGCTGAATCGACGGCCCCGCATGACGGCTCGGGCGCCGTCAGAAGACGACACCGTGTTGACCACAAGGAGTTCAGTCCACTGCGATAATGCGTGGAATGGTTGTCGGGAGTAAAGTTAAAGTGGAAATGTGAAGCGGAAGCCCAACAGCTGCGCTCATGAACGGGGAAATAAGTGGAATTTACTTTTCGTGGTATTTACCAACAGGCCGCGTTGTCGTAAGCGTCTTCCCAGTAACGTCTGTACCGTCTGATCCGCCGGCGGCATGATTGAGTTCAGGCACAAATTGAATTGTGCCCACAACCTCGATTATGGACACAAAAATTCAACCAGTCACTTCAGCGCGCAAACGCGGTCCCTATAGACACCACAGCATCGAATTCAAACGTGCAGTCGTGGCCAAATCCCTCATGGAGGGGACGTCGGTGTCGCGCCTGGCGCGCGAGTTCAACATCAACGCCAACCAGGTCTTCACTTGGCGTAGGCAATTCGCCGACCTGCAGCGCACTGGGAACGAAGCCCCCGCTGACCGACTGTTGCCGGTTACGGTTCTTGACGCGTCGGACGCTGCCGACGAACGGCCCCCGCCGCCGTCCGGCGTGATACTGCTGACGGTAGGCGCGACGCAACTGCGGATCGAAGGCGGCGTTGACGCAGCAACACTGGCCCAAGTGCTGGCGCATTTGTTGCCATGATCGGCTTGCCGGCAGGTACCCGTATCTGGCTTGCAGCTGGCATCACTGACATGCGTGCCGGCATGAACGGCCTGGCGGCACGGGTGGAAAGTGCGCTCGCCGAGAATCCCTACAGCGGCCACGTGTTCGTGTTCCGCGGCCGCCGCGGCGACATGATCAAAGTGCTTTGGTGGACCGGCGATGGCCTCTGCCTGTTGGCCAAGCGCCTTGAGAAAGGCCGCTTCGTCTGGCCGCAAGCGAGCAGTGGCAGCGTAACGCTTAGCCAGGCACAGCTGTCGATGCTGCTGGAAGGAATCGACTGGCGGCGCCCGGAGCGCACCTGGCAGCCGACGTCGGCCTTGTAAACATGAAACGGGTCGCGTAAACTTGGCCCATGCTCAACGCTGCCGACCTGCCCAACGATATCGACGCCCTCAAATCACTACTGCTTGAGAGTGAGCGCAGGGTGCTTGAGCGTGATGAGCAGCTCGCGGGCCTGGAAGCGCAGTTGAGCACGCGTGCTGCCGAGATCGAACATCTCAAGCTGTGGATTGCCAAACTGCGGCGCATGCAGTTCGGCCGCAAGTCTGAAAAGCTCGACCACCAGATTGAGCAGCTCGAACTACAGCTGGAAGACCTGCAGGCAGACGAAGCCGAAGCAGAGCGGGAAATGCCCGAAGCGGATCGGGCGCCACGTCGGAAGTCGGTGCGCAGGCCGCTGCCAGATCACCTGCCGCGTGATGAAAAGATTTATGCGCCTGGCGCTGACGCATGTCCGGCCTGCGGCGGCGCACTGCGCCACTTGGGTGAAGACGTGGCCGAACAACTGGAGTATGTGCCGGCCAGTTTCCGCGTCATTCGCCATGTGCGGCCGAAGCTGGCGTGCAGCTGCTGCGATGCTATCGTGCAGGCGCCGGCCCCGAGCCGGCCCATTGAACGGGGCATTGCCGGGCCAGGCTTGCTAGCACATGTGCTGGTTGCGAAATTCGCCGACCACCTGCCCCTGTATCGGCAGGCGGTCATTTACGCACGTGACGGTGTCGATCTGGATCGCGCGCTGCTCGCCAGTTGGGTCGGTGCTGCCAGCGCGCTGCTGCGCCCGCTGGTCGACGCGATCCGGCGGCACGTACTGGCCAGTGCCAAGCTGCACGCGGACGACACCCCGATTCCGGTGCTGGCACCGGGCAATGGGAAAACCAAAACGGCGCGCCTGTGGACCTACGTGCGTGATGACAGGCCGAGTGGAGACACAGCGCCACCGGTCGTGTGGTTCGCCTATACACCCGATCGCAAGGGCATCCATCCGCAAACCCACCTGGCCAACTATAAGGGCATGCTGCAAGCCGATGCTTACGCCGGCTTCAACGCGCTTTACGAGGATGGCACGATCCAGGAAGCGGCTTGCTGGGCGCACGCGCGCCGCAAATTCTACGACTTGCACGAAGCCAGACCTTCCGAGTTGACGACCGAAGCCCTACGGCGCATCGGTGAACTGTATGTGATTGAAGCAAAGATTCGTGGCAAGCCACCGAACGAGCGACAGCAGGTACGACAAGCCGAGGCTAAGCCGCTGATCGACGACATGGAACGATGGTTCCGAGGCATGCTTGAGAAGCTCTCACGCAAGTCCGATACATCGGCGGCAATCCTGTACGCGCTCAATCTGTGGCCCGCGCTGGCGCGCTACTGCGATAACGGCCAGATCGAGATCGACAACTCCGCCGCAGAACGCGCTTTGCGTGGGGTTGCCATCGGCCGCCGCAACTATCTGTTTGCTGGCGCCGACACGGGGCGGCGAACGCGCTGCCGCCATTTACTCGCTGATCGGGACGGCCAAGCTGAACGGTGTCGATCCCGAAGCCTGGTTGCGCCATGTGCTAGCCCACATCGCCGATCACCCCGTCAACCGTGTTGACGAGTTCCTGCCCTGGCATTGCGCCGAGCAGCTGGCACCTGCCTAAAAACACGCCGCTTCCCAGCGGTGTGACGCCATCATCAGGCAACTCGACTCCCGACCCAAGACGGCGCTGAGCCGACGCTTACACATCATCGAGACTGGCAACAACAGCTATCGATTCAAGAATAGTTCAACCCAGCAGATCGGAAAGGAGGCTAAACCCAATCTAGCACCCGCATAACCACCAGGCTGTAAATCGAAGAGCGGGTCAGAATTCAATGCAAATAACGGGTCAGTATCTAACGCAAACTAACACCGCAACGGCTAGTTCGCAATGGGTCACCCAACCATGATGCCGTTCGCCGATCAATTTTATGCGCTGGCAGGACAGGTCCGTCCAGTTTGAAGGCAGCAGTGCCATATCGGGATAACGTCGCCCTCTGATCAACAACGCGACAGAACCTGACACCCCTGGTTTAGTTTCCTTCAACGAATTCTGTGAGCACTGTGAATATCCGTGTTTCGAGCGACGAACTGGGCTGATGGCACATCACAATCTCAACGAAATAAGCGATGAGGAGGCAGAAAAACGACATAAAGACACCAAAACAATGGAGAGTTCATGGTGGCCAAGTTCGCACCCAATTCCTCAAGATAAGTTTGTGAGCTCAGTTCTGACCCTGCAGTTCTTCTGTAGGCGCGCGGTAGCGCTTGGCACAGTGAAAATGGATGCATTACCAAGGTTTGCGGAATCCTTAATGCAATGAGTTATTTTTCTTTGACAACAATGCAAAGAAATCGTACATTGTCAGATGTTTAAAAATGCAGTATCGGTCCATCAAAAATAAGGATTTTACATGTATATTTTTTGCAATTTACTAAAAATGTTATTTCTTTTTTTGGTATTTTCTTGCAGTTCCGCGCATGCCGAACGACGTCAGATACAATATTCAGCAGCATCAGGACAACAGAGCTGGAAATTGGAAAATTACATGGGTGATGGCGTCGTGCTATGGAATACACCTTCATCATGTGACGGTGGACTCATCAGCCTCCCAAGCAATATGACTACCGGCGATAAAAATCGTCTTTACGCCACACTGATTGCAGCAAAAACATCCAACTCAACGATGTTTATTTATTATGATGATACCCCCCGGGGGGGCTTGCTTATTAGTTTTGGCTTATTGTAATTCTTGCATACTCTTCGTATCGAAAGCCGATACCTGAACTTCCTACTCTGCCGACTCCGACATATTACCTCCTTGCCCCCAAAAAATAAGGACGTCGCCATTTCGAAATAACGGCTCTAATTCAATAAATTTCAATACTATTAAATTAACAATATAGAAATATTTTTCAATTATTGTCTAAAAAATAACACTATCGCTGACGGTAATATTTTCCAAGCCGGTGCCTCATTGCCGCAGCTGATCTCAATTTAAAAGATACATCACCTGACCTTTCCGGGGAAGCTGTCTCACCTTACCTATGAAAAAAAATTTAGCTCTATTGTTATACAGCTGCCTCGTCCTATTTCTAGCGTTGTTTGGCACGGCTACCCACGCAGCGCGTCCCGATCCAGTTGACGGCGCACAGTTCATTGCTCAAAGCGTACCGTCTTCAATGGTGGCGGGGCAAGCCTATGCCGTATCGGTCACCATGGGTAATAGTGGAACGACAAAATGGACTCCTAACTATACGCTAGCAGCATTAAATCGCGTATGGGGCGTAGCACAAGTGCAGGTCGCTTATGACGTTGCCAGTCCATCTCAATACACGTTCAATTTCACGGTAACTGCACCGCCGACACCGGGATATTACAATTTTCAGTGGCAAATGCAAGGCAGCGAGCCTTTCGAGGCGGCGTCACCAAGTCTCGCAGTCCAAGTCATAGCACCGCCTGTTACTCCTGTACCGCAAGTAAACGCCGCACAATTTGTCAGCCAGGTAGTTCCTGCCAGCATGATCGCTGGGCAAACTTATCCTGTTACCGTATCAATGAAGAATACCGGTACCTCAATTTGGACACCCGGCGCTAACGGCTACCTGCTTGGAGCTATTAATCTATTCGGCAATACCACACCCTTTATCCAGCTGAACGCTTTATCTGGCCCGGTTTCGCCGGGCCAGATAGGAACGTTTTCGTTCAATGTCACGGCGCCGGCTAATCCAGGTACTTACCCCTTGCAATGGAAACTGGTGCAGGCCGGGGTCGACTGGTTTGGGACCGCCACTCCGGACCTCGCAGTCAACGTTACGAGCCAACAGAATCCTACGCCCACCGACCCAAGCAAAATGGCGGCCATCATGGCAGCGATCAATCTCATTCTCGACACTGATGAAGGTTCGCCGACAGTTCCACAGCCCCCGTTTCCGCCCAACCCCGAAACATCTATTGGCCCCGTGTCAATTGGCGAAATCGCCCAGCTGAACAATGCGGATGCGGGCACCCTGCCTGGCACTATGAATGTTAGTAATGGCACAACCACCTACGATCTGCCAATCGGTCTGCCCCCTGGGGTAGCCGGGGTGCAGCCGAGCCTGAACTTGAACTATAGCTCGACGAATAGCAGTGGCGTGGCAGGCCTGGGATGGAGCATTGGTGGACTTTCTCGCATTGAGCGCTGCGGCCGGACCTTTGCCACCAACGGCGCCACAGATGCGCCTCGGTTTTTGCCCGCTGACAGATTGTGCCTCGATGGCACGCAACTCATTCTGGTCAACGGCGATAGCAGTGATGCAGCCTATTGGAGCGATACCGCAGAGTACCGCACTGAAATCGATGGATTTAGCCGTATCCTCGCGGTACAAACGGATGGGCGCCGCACTTTCCGCGTCGAAGGCAAGGATGGGAGGATGTTCACATATGGTGATCGGGACGATGCCTATCTGAACGGCCAGGGGAGAACAGATGGTCTGGCCCACCGATGGTGGCTCGCTTCGAGTACGGATCGCTCTGGAAATCGTATCGAATATGGGTACTCCAAGGACAGCAATACGGGTGAGAGTCAATTGGCGACCGTGCGCTGGGGGGGGAATGCCGCAGCAAACAAGCCCATGTTTGCCAAGGCTGAATTGAGCTATGAAGGCCGTCCGGACGCCAGGCCTGGCTACATCAGCGGGAGCCATGTCGATGAACGGCTGCGTTTGAAAAGTATCATCACGTATACCAATACGCAAGCCGATGGCAACGGCGGCAGCGTGGCATTGCGTTACAACCTGGCCTACCAGATCAGCGCGGTCAGTGGCCGAAGTTTGCTTGAGTCAGTGCAAGCCTGTGATGCCAACGGCATCTGTTTGCCAGCGACGAAATTTTCCTGGGGCAAGAAGGCACCTGGCGCCCTCGCAAAATTTGCCAGTCTGGGTGGGGTACGGCAAGGCCCTAATCTCGCAGGCGTGATGAATGAAGCAGATGCGTTCACCAACGATCCACAAGGCATGATTGCGATTGCCGATTTCAATGGTGATGGCAAGAGCGACCTGATCGAACGCTACCGCACCAGCGACAATGGCTATCAGCAGCGCCTTTTTCTGTCCAACGCGGACGGCAGCGGCTGGACCGTATCGCGACCGATGGCCAATATTTCCGGCCACATCATGGAAATTGGCGATTTCGACGGCGATGGGCAGATCGATTTGCTGGTGGCCGATCAAGCGGTTGGCCAGTATCCGATGAGTAATTGGCGTCTCTGCCATTCGCGCCTGCGCACGGGAGGCGGCTTCGTCTGCAGTACCCCACTGAGCTTCCCGGCCAATGCATTTACCAGCCTGCGTCCGCCGCGTGCGACGCGCTTGGTCATGGATGTCAATGGCGACGGGCGTGACGATCTATTCCTGTCAGGCGAGGACCTACCCAATAATAGACACAGGTACCGCTGCCTTTCTACCGGCACCGGATTCAATTGTATTCCGGTCGAGGGAACGGACAAGGATGTCATGTCGACAGTTTCCTCCGGCGAAGGGCATGTGGCCAGCCATGCGGATGCAGATATGGACGCCGATGGCAGGTCGGATCATATCTCCTTGCGGAGTTGCACATACAGCCGTAGCGACACTTCAGAACAGAAATATTGGGAGTGCCCCGAATTTGATACTGGGCCAGTCCGGGTCGGCACGTGGCGAGTGGAAGGAAGCGTCATTGTTGACTCCACAGTATTCCCATTTCCTAATAAACAAACAGTGACACCTGATCCAGTTATTTCAGGCGTGTTGACTGGCGACTTCAATGGCGATGGCATCACCGATATTATCCTTGGGTTGGCAAAAATTGACGCCTCCGCGTATCAAAAAGAAAAAAGTGCGCACATCTGCTATTTCAAAGGTACTGGCCGTGCAGATTGCCGTGCTTTACCTGCGTCAGGTGGCGCATACGATCATCAAGTGGTGACGGTGGGTGATTTCGATGGGGACGGTGTCGTAGACGTGTTGCGGCCAAAACATGACACATGGGAAACAGATGATGTTACTACCTATCAATTGTGTCACGTAGGACCGGACGCGGCCTGGCATCGCTGTGAGGACTGGCAAGGGCCGCGTTTTTATGCTGAATCGGGGCGCAAGCGCTATACACCGTCGGAATATGGCCATCTCTACAACCCCAAGGCACACTCGCGTTTCTCGGGAGACTTCGATGGCGATGGCAAGCTCGATATCGTCACCTACCTTGGAGGCAGCAACTGGGAAATTTCGTCCGCTGCCGATCAGGCCACGCCGGGTGAGGCGATCGACAAACTGATGAGTGCTACGAACGGCTTGGGTTTTGTGGAGAAGGTCGAGTACGCCACGATAAACGATGCCAGCGTATACCAGGATGTTGCCTATGATATCCAGGGCCAGGCAGTCACTCCAGCCTACCCACTGGCACGCGCACCGAACCGGCGCCAATTGGTCAAGGCATTGCATCGCAGCAACGGTCAAGGTGGCTGGCTGAGTTCGCAGTACCGTTACGCTGGCAATACCAATGATGCCAGTGGCCGTGGCAATCTGGGCTTCGCACGCATTGATGTCTCCGATGCGCAAAGCGGACATGTGACAACCCGCTGGTACCGGCAGGATTTTCCCTTCATCGGCATGGTGAGTGCTGTGCAGACCACGCGCGACCGTCAGACGGCACCGGTTCCGGTCAGCAGTCTGTTAAATGAAACGATCAATACCCCTGACGCATTGCGGATTACCCAGACCAACGGCCGTGTGACCTGGTTCCCATATGTCAGCGCGAGCCAGCTGGCGCGGCGCGATCTGGACGGCAGCGATATGGGTACCGTGAAAACCACGTACCGCTATGACACGTCCGGCAATTTGCTGGAGAAGAATGAGCAGGCAACCGTGGCCGGCGGCGACAGCTATACATCCAATATCGTCAATGCATATGACAGCAACGTCAGCCTATGGCGCCTGAGCGACTTGAAGTCCAGTACGCAGATCAACACGAATACAGCTGGTGCCATCACGCGCAAAGTCGAATACGACTACGATGCGCAGGGCCGTGTGATCACCGAGGTGCGGCAGGGAAATGATGCGCGGCTCAAGTTGACAACCACCTATGACCGCAGCCGTAATCCATTTGGCTTGGTGAACAAAACCACCCAGGAATGGATTGATCCTCTGGACGGCAGCACGAAGCGCCGCGTGGCCTCCGATGTGGAATACAGTACAGAAGGACGTTTCCCTATTTGGAAGAAAAACGCTCTTGGTCATACAGAGCTGTTCTCGGCTTACGACGCGGCGACAGGTGCCTGGACGCAACGCAGCGACATCAATCAGCTGGCCTATGCACAAACGGTCGATGCCTTTGGGCGCATCCGTAGCGAAACGGGGCCAGATCGACAGGAAGCGCGCACCCATATAAAGCAGTGTGATACATACTGTCCGGCCGGCGCTGTGGCGGTCACGATCAAGGATCAATTCAAACAAGGTGGGCGTAGTCGTCTGCCCACATTGGTGTTCAGCGATAGTGCTGGACATGTGCTACGCACCCAAAGTTGGGGATTTGACGGGCGTGTCACTGTCATCGACACGCGCTACGATGCCCGCGGCCGAATTTATGAACAAGACCTGCCGCGTTTTATTGATGCCCCGGCCGTACTGGCTAACCGCCAGGAATATGACGATCTGAACCGGGTCGTCAGCACGGTTACCTTGAACGAACTGGGTACTCCACTAAGTGCGACGATCCAGTATCAAGGGTTGACAACGGTCCAGGTGAATGCCAAGGGGCAGCGCAAGACTGACCAGCGTGATGTGAAAGGCAAACTCATCAGTAGCATCGATGCGTTAAGCGGCACCACAGGATTCAGTTACGACGCTTTCGGTAACCTGATCGAGACGACCGATCCGATGGGCAACCGGATTGGGGTGACTTACGATGCACTGGGTCGCAAGACCGATTTGAACGATCCCGATCTCGGCCAGGTACATTATGAAGTCGATGCTGTAGGCCAAGTGCGAAGCCAGGCGAGCAAACTGCAACAGCTGGCAGGCAAACGCACGACGATGGCGTACGATGCGCTAGGCCGCATGACGGCACGCGATGAGGGCGATATGTTCGGACGCTGGCTGTATGATCAGCCGGTAGGGTCGACAAGTTGTGCGGGGGCGCGCAGCTGCGGCCAGCTGGTGGAGGCATATACGCAGAGGGCAGATGGTCAGAAGGATTACCGGCGCCTGCACAGCTATGACAGCCTGGGCCGCCCCGATACTGTCACCACCCATCTCGACATGGTATATACGGCGCGTAGCGAGTACGACGCCTGGGATCGTCCGCTGCGCATGTCTTATCAACGCGGCAGCGAAAGCGCCAAGGCGTACGAGCAGCGCTACAACGCGCGTGGCTATCTGGAACGCATCGTGCGTGGCCCGCTGGTACTGTGGCAGGCGACAGCGCAGGACGCGGCCAACCGCGTGACCCTGGCGACACTGGGCAATGGATTGTCCGTCGAACGCAATTACGCCCCCTATACTGGCCGCCTGTCGCAGGGAACGCTGAAGAATGGCCAGGGCACGGCGCAACTGAATGAATCCTACAACTACGATGCCTTGGGCAACGTGAAACAGCGGGCGCAGTTCTGGCCAGGCGCGAGTTTTACGGAGGATTTTGATTATGACAATCTGAACCGGTTGAAGCTGGCCACGGTGAGCGGGCAAGCGGCGCAGGTGTTCACCTACGATGCGATAGGCAACCTGACCAGCAAGACCGGGCTTGGCGCTTACACCTATCCGCCGCAAGGGGCAGGCAGCGACAAGCCGCATGCGGTGCGCAATGTCGGCAGCCTTGGTGCTTTTGTGTATGACGCTAACGGCAACCTGAAGAGCGGTGCCGGACGTAGCCTGAACTGGACCAGTTTCGACATGCCGGCGTCCATTACCAAGGGCACGGAAAACAGCACCTTTGTGTATGGTCCCAACTACCAGAGAGTACGCCAGAACCGTAACAGCGACACCAGCATCTATTACGCCGGTGCGATGGAGGTGGAAATCAAAGGGGGCGTCGCCACCGTCAAGACCTACTGGCCACAGGGGTTAGGGGTAGAAATCGAGGTAGCTGGAGGCGCCACCACTTTCAACTGGACCCATCTGGACCGGCTCGGAAGCGTGGTGGCGATCAGTGATGCCACCGGCGCCTTGCGCGAGCGCCTAGCGTACGACAGCTGGGGCAAGCGGCGCAACCTGGGGGGCGACGCGACGCCGGATAATCTGGATGGCGTGACGGACAACCGCGGTTTTACGGGCCACGAAATGCTCGACCGCCTGGATTTGGTGCATATGAATGGACGCGTGTATGACCCGCAGGTAGCGCGCTTCATGAGCGCCGACCCAGTCATCCAGGATCCGGAGCATAGCCAGAGTTATAACCGCTATACTTATGTGTGGAATAACCCAACGAACTTGACCGACCCGACGGGATTTCTAACTTCAGACAACGTAGTGTCATTTCCCAATGGCATTAAAATTCAACAATGCGGTGAACAATCCAATTGTTGGATACAAGATGGCGTACCAACAAGCACCGATCCTGGGCAAGCCTCGGCTGGTGGCGTGCAGAAGGGTAATGACAGTAATAAAAAAGATCCGGATCTTTCAGCTAAATCGGCAAACAATGGGGGCGGTGGCGCGGCTGAGAGATTTGTAGAGCGCCACCGAAGCGACATGGAAGCTGGTAACGGCGCTGTCTATGGGCCGTTACAACCTGTAGCAGTTGCAGTGACTGGCGCAGCCACCTTTGGATCCGGAGCGGGCTGGTTGGCTACTACTGCTACGGGAAGGGCGTTCTTAGCATTGTTCGGCTTCGGGGCTGAGGTGCAAGGAATGGCCGACGGTGTTCCTCCTGCTGGTAGGGGCATTGCAAGGGCCGAAGGTTCGGTTCTCTTTAAGAATAAATTTCCAGCCGATATGATTGATGTTAAAAAAATAGTTCCAAACGAGCGTCTTGGCGGCATTAGTGGCAATTTTAATTATATTGTGACAGCTCAGGATAGTGTGATAGTGGGACGTAGCGGCCATACAAGCTTGGCTGGTGGTTTGGATGTTCGAGCTGCGGGAGAGATTCAGCTTTATAACGGAAATATAAAATGGATCGATAATATGTCTGGTCACTATCAGCCTTCAGGAGCCGGGTTATCTAAGGTTGTTGAGCGGGCATTCAGTAACATGGGTATGGAAGCTACTGGAAAATTCATATATCGGACTTTCCCATGAATTATGATAAAAATGTTGTGAATAATGTCAACTTGCTCCGAAAGGAATTGCTTGATGCCGAAACAGTATTAGATACGCAATACTCGTTTGAGTTGGCAGAACCTAATTATGTTAGATGTCTTCAGCTGATTAACGCTGCCCCGGAACAGCATGGCCCATTTGTTGAATTGCTGATATCCATGTTTCTTGAACGGGTTGTAAGTGAGGAGCCTATCGCCGTTCTAATGCATGTTCTCCGCTGGCCGGAAATTCGTGAATGGGCGGAAGACCAGTTAGGTTCGCTGGATAATCCGATTGCATACGGTCGGCCTCTCGAAAAAATCATTGCTGCGTTTGATGATCAATGGGAAAACCGGGAGATTTACAAAATGTTCTCTGTTGAACCAACGCCATTGAGCGATGGTGGCTGATCTGGAGTGACAAGGCGGGTCGCTGGCATTCGGTATGACCTCGCCGTAGCACATAGACAAACCTGCCTGGTTCCAACCGATACGGCCAGTCGCTGCGCGGGCTGCGGCGGACTGACTTGGCTCGCTCGCTGGACACGGGCGCGCTCCTGACGGCGTTTGCATTCAGAGATTGCAGTATGTTGAATCGTATGTCGTCGACGATCTGTTTAGGGCCGGCGTCGTCGGCGATCAACGGCCTTTAGTGCTCAAGACAGTGTAGTGTCGGCGCTGGTGGGCGGCGTATCTGGCATGATTAAAACTCCTGAAATAGTTTGAAATTTTCTGCAGTTAAGTGGAATTAACTGCAATCCTTTGCAACTATTTGGAATTCGGTGAAATTCTCTGCAATAAGGTGAAATTCTGCTGCAATTTGCCCAGGCGGTTTTAACCGCGATGAGCTGAATACGCTCTTTGGCTTGTTCGGCGGTGCTCGGATACTGCGTTTTTGATCGAAAAACGTGGCAAAAAGGCCGTCCTACAAGCTCCACACCATACGCACATTACAAATGTGCCCGAAACCCGCATGAATCCTAGCTTCACGTGTATGACAAGCTGCCGCTGTTGTATGACAACGTTGCGTAAGCGCCTGATCTTGCGAGGGAATATCCGTCAAAACTGTCATACACGTCACGGCGCTTGCTTTCCAATATCTATTTATGAAAAAAAAGCCGTCCCCAACCCGCTGCCGATGGCGCGGGTGATGGGTACGGCTTCAATTTTTAGCGGCTAAGGAAAGACGCTAGGCGTTGGCCTGGGCCAGCACCGTTTCCAGCACCTCCATCACAAAGCGCTGTTTCTGCTTGGGCAACTCGCTGAGGTACTGTCAACTTAAATCCGACGGGAAAATTCTGTAAAGTCCCGGGATGAAAAAAAAGCTACTCTACTGCGGATTCCGCTATCCGGCGGAAATCATCAGCCACGTCGTGTGGCTCTACTTCCGGTTCGCGCTGAGTTTTCGCGACATAGAAGAGCTGATGGCCAGCCGTGGCATCATCGTCACGTACGAGACGATCCGTCAATGGACGTTGAAGTTCGGGCAGAGCTATGCCAATGAACTTCGTCGGCGTCAACCGCAGCGCGGGGACAAATGGCATCTCGACGAGGTAGTGCTAACAATCAAGGGCAAGCACCATTACCTCTGGCGTGCAGTCGATCAGAACGGTCATGTACTCGATATCCTGATGCAGCGCCGGCGCAACCGGCAGGCAGCAAAACGCTTCTTCCGCAAGCTCCTCAAGGGCTTGCGTTATGCACCACGGGTGCTGATCACCGACAGGCTAAAGAGCTATGCTGCGGCAAAAACGCAAATCATGTCGGGTGTCGAACATCGCCAGTACAAGGGGCTGAATACCAATTCCTTCCAGTCCCACATGCAACGTAGCATCGTCGAAGCGAGCATGAACAAAGGCGCGGCGCCAGAAGGCGGCTTTCTGGCGCCAACAGAATGGGATCGCGCGATCACCGATCGTTTGTTGGTGGTGTCGCCAATGCGCGGTATCTGCTTCGTGCACGCTGTCGACCGTCGGCAATGCGCACGACCGCGAGAAAAAGGGCAGCTACAAGTTGCCAAACGCCGAAATGGAATGCGCGTGGGTCGAAGACGACGCAGGTCAGATGATCGTGGAAGCGGCAGCCAACAACTACACCATTCCAGCATTCAAGCTGGAAAAGCAGGGCGGTGGCGTGCGCTACTTCACGGCGCAGGTATCCAAGTTCATCGAAAACATGGGCGGCAGCAACGACACCGTCAAGGGCGCCTTCACCCTGTTGCGCCAGAGCGACACCATTACCGCGTAAGCGGCAACCCTTCAAGGCCACAGGCCACCCCAGCACTGACCTTGTCCGCGCCGCCCTTCGAGGGGCGGGCAGGTCTGGCACGGGCATTCACTCCCTCGAAGAAAGACTTCATCATGACCGATATCCGCAAATTCGCAGTAGAAGAAACCTCCATCCTGCACCTGAAAGACGCCAATGACGAACTGATGTACGCCGACGGCGCCGACGGCAAACCCGATACGAACAAGCCGATGCGCATTGCGCTTTACGGCCCAGGCTCAAAGAAATTCGCCAAGGTCCAGGCCGCCAACAACAAGCTGTTCACCCGCCTCAAGAAAAAAGGCAAGGAAGACCAGTCTGCCGAAGACAAGGCTCAGGAAAGCGCCGAGACGCTGACCCAACTCACACACTCGTTCGAGAACATCGGCTATGACACGCTGGCCGGTGAAGCGCTGTAAAGGCCGTCTACCTGGACACCACCATCGGCTTCATCGCCACCCAGGTCAACGCCTACCTGAATGACTGGGCAAATTTTACGAAGGCCTCGGCGACGAACTAAGTCTGTTCGTGCGGCACAGTGCCTGGCTCGGCGCTGTGCCAGAGCCAAAGGACGGTGCGCCCGCCGATGCCGTCAAGCTGTCGCGCCGCGAGCGCATCGAGCGCGATGGCGGCGAGATTGAAATGCCGCCGTTCGACGAGGGCGAGTAGCTGATTGCTTATCTGTACGAGCTGGGACCGACGGTGGCGGCCGGCATGGGCGCCGGACCGGTGACGTTTGTCGAGATGGCCGCCTGGCAGGCCGCGCGCGGGTTTGAGCTGGCGCCATGGGAGTCACGCTTGCTACGGCGCCTATCTGTCGACTACCTAGCCGAATCGCACCGCGCCACGCAGCGCGATTGCCGGCCGCCTTGGGGTGGATCGGTTGCCGTGCGAGTCAGCCATGGCCGCGCAGCAGCACGTGCCCTTGAGTTGTTTCTTGCATAGACCGTCCACGTGGCGGTCTTTTTTTCCGTTTGTCACCCATGAGGGGCCTTTTGCACAGTAAGCCCATTAGTGTAATATTGCCTCTTCGAAATGTATTGAGGAATTGTATGCGCAGGATTATTTTAATTTTTGGAGTTGTTGCGATGTCCACAGCCCTGTTTGCATGTGGTGAATCTGCTGAACAAAAAGAGGCAAGAATTAATGCCAACCTTAAAATACTTGGCGAAAAGTACGTGAAGCTAAAATTAAAGGACCCTGAATCAGCTCAATTTCAGAATCAATTTATCGGCATCAAAGGCGCCCCATGTGGCGAAGTGAATTCGAAGAATAGCTTCGGTGGATACACCGGGTTTAAACGGTATATTTCAGTGGGGAAAGATCTAACCGTTATGGAGGCGGATATGCCACCTGGTGAATTTGAATTATCGTGGGCACAGATTTGCAAATAGAGCTCATGCATTAAAAGTAAGTAAGTCAGCTAGCTTAACTGCTGGCTTTTTTATTTCAGACAATAACCGCCCATGAGGCGGTTTTTTTATTGGATACGCGATGATCGTCGGTGATCTTGAAATTCGCCTGAGGGCAGATATTGCCCGGCTGCAGGCCGATATGACGTAGGTGCGCCGCGTCGTCACGGAAACGCAGGACAGGATCAACGCGGCCGCCAATGCCATGAAGACGGCGCTGGCCGGCATCGGCATCGGCGCCGGCCTGGCCGAAATCATCAAGATGGCTGATGAATACGCCAAATTCACGGCGCAGCTGCGCCTGGCGTCGACGTCGGTCGCCGACTATGCCGCGTCTTACGAAGCTGTCAAACGCATTGCGAAGACCTCGCAGCAGGACCTTGCCAGCACGGGGGGGCTGTATGCGCGAATTGCCAACGGCACGCGTGAACTCGGCACCACGCAAAAGCAGGTGGCTGCCATCACGGAGACCGTCAACCTGGCGCTGCGCGTGAGCGGTGCCACGGCGACCGAGTCGACATCGGCCCAGTTGCAGCTGTCGCAGGCATTCGCGTCGGGCACGCTGCGTGGCGAGGAATTCAACGCTGTGAACGAGGCGGCGCCGCGCCTGATGAAGGCACTGGCCGACGGCATGGGCCTGCCAGTGGGCGCGCTCAAGGCCATGGCTGGCGAGGGACAGATCACTTCCAACATCATGGCCAGGCCACCGACGCGATGATCGACAGTATGGCGCGCATCCACATCTGGGCGATATACAAGCTGTGCAGCCAGGCCACACCATGGCGGTTCCCGAACGCAGTATTTGCAGACGTTGCAATGGCCGCGCGCGCCGAGCTGACCCAGCGCCTTAAAAGTAATGCGTGTACTGCTGTTCTGTTCTGATATGATTCGTGCATAGGCGGTTTTCGCACGCCTAAATAAAAGCTCGCCTCTTCAATGACGCGGGCTTTTTGCTTTTAAGAGTTGGCATAAGCCTTACGACTTTGTCGTCGGAGAAATAGATTGGCTTGTACTGGAATCTGTCGAGCTGATATGGCTATGCTTGGCAGAAGGCGCGCGCGTTTACCATCCTTGTTCTTCATCGACTGCGGCGCGGCGAACGGCAGCCGATGAATTAATCAGTGTTTACCTAGAGGAAAGTTCTTGTATGGACAGTGCTTGCATAAAACGCTAAACTAAATTTTCTCATACGCAACATTCGATATGCCGATTGTTTGTGGAAAAATGTGAGTATTTCCCATATAAATAATGACGATATCTTTTAGTGTTTTAAAAGCGAAAAGCCTGTTGATTTCCGCTGTGCTCATTAGTTGCTGCCTTCCGGCACAGGCGGCTGAAATTCATGTTGAAAATGTCACCATCAGCAGGATACGCAGTGTCGGAGACTTTTCTGCTCCTATGTATGCCAATGCCATTGAAATCTGGTTCGTGGCACCGGTTAATCTGCCTGCGGGCATGGGATGCCCGGCGCTGGCCTATCGCGTGGCGGTGGATGCCAAGCATAAACATTTGATTGCCGCCGTTTATCTCGCATTTTCCATGGGTAAGAAAATCAATATCAACTTTGACGACCGGCTGCCGATACGCGGCGATATGTGCGAAGCGTCTTATGTGGATGTTGTGAATTAAGTCATTTTTCCAAGACGAGAGGGCGATGGCTTTTCCCGCTCTTTCAGATGAAGAAAACGGGTGAAACGGGGATTGTTTTCGGGGGAAGGGCGATAGATGCCCGGCGATGGCTGGCAGTTTTTATTCCAGCCGCATTCATGCTCGATGCCAAAGCAAGGATGACAGCTCTTGCATGAGCCGGCAGAGGCAATTTGGACTTGCTCTGAAGAAAAGTTTATGCCGGCGTGATTGCCAGAATCAGCGGCGCCGGCCTGCCACCCTGCACTGGTCGTGTCGAAGTCCACGGCTTACGACCAGAAGGCGCGAATCCACAAGGGGCTGAAAAAGCTAGATGGCGCGGTTCAGCGCGCGGCGGCCGGGCGTCTGAATGATATGTGCGCCTGGGCGGCGGATGAGAGGCATGCGTCTGCTCAGCCAGCTGTGGCTTGAACGATAAAGCCCATACTTCCCGAAGCGCGCCTCGTGCCTGTATTATTGACACACGATATCTTTCTTTTGAGGGGCTATGGGACCAGTGCTAATAAATCACTCAACCACAAATATCCATCAGGATGGGGGTGTCGGCTATGACCCGCTGTTGCAAGGGTTGGTGAGAGAACTTAATGCTACCTGCAGCCAGGGAATCCCTATTACGCTCCAGATCGAAGCAATGCTGGTATCGGGCGTGATTATCAACGGTCACGAGTATTACCTTCAATTTGCCGAACACCACATATTTTCTCTGGGCCTGGTGGACGCAAAGTCGGAAGAGGTGCGGAAGTATTATGTGGATATGGCTCAGAGTCTGTACCCAAGGGCTGATGATAGAAAAGGTCTAGAGAAACAGCAGATGCCGGCGATGATTCATTTGGCCGATGTAAGGCTATACACATTGCAGGGGGTGCCTATCACCTCGGGCATGCGGCTTTGGCGCGGGAAGATTGAAGCGGTTAGTGGATTTCTACTGGGGCGAGTTGAAGAGCCGGTGCCGGTAAGGTGAAATAGCTTGCGCCGGCATAAAGTGTCCGGTATGGTTCATTTTTATATACACGTGAGAACTGCGCCAAGCAGTTTATCACAATGAAAAGCCCGCCAAAATGCGGGCTTTTTGTATTCCAAGTCTCTGCCTGTGCTGGGCTTTAGCGGCTGACCGCATCGTGCGGTAGCGGCCTTTTTATTTGAGGTTCACATGTTCGGTCTACTGAAATCTTTGGGCAGCCTCGCTGCCGATGTTGTGCAGGTTGTCGCTGCACCTGTTGAGATGGTTGTCGACGTCGCGGCGGCCGCGGTCAATCGTGTCGCTGAGGTGGCAAAGGAACTGGTCGCCGACGTCAAGAGCCTGAAGGATTGAGCATGTTCGATTTCGACTTCCGCCGGATGTTCATCACCATCGCCCTGCTGGGGGCGGTAATCGGTGGCACCACTATTGCACTCTTGCTGCTGGCCTGGCCATGGCTGTGGGCGTTGGTCAAGCCGACGCTGCACGCCTGGACCGTGTGATATGAGCCCACGCCACTACCGAGACATGATTATCCGCGCCAGCCAAGCCGGCGACATGCGCCGTATCGACCAGTTGGCCACGCAGTTGGCCAAAGCTGAAGAGGCGCGCCGGCTGCTGCAGGCGCTTACCCACTGTCCAGCCTGCGCCGCCAGCGCGGCCGCGGGGCTGATGCCTGACGCCACCACCGCATGAAAGGATCGACCATGCACCAGAACGACTTCCACACTGGCATCGAGTTTGCGCGTGCAGCAGTCAAGCACTTCAACCTGCCGGCCAACACCTTGGCGGCCATGACGATGATTACTGGACCCGATGAAGTGTTTGGCTTGGCGATCAATATCGCACTGACCGCAGACGATCTGGCAAGCATCGCCGACCACATGGACGGACGTACGCCGCCAGCAGTCGCGGCCCACGGGGCCCACGCGGTGGAAGAGTTGAGCATCAATGCTTGGGCCAACGAGCGCGACACGCTTCTGCAAGGCATGTCGTTCGATGCCTGGCTGTGTCACCACGCAGGCGTTGCACATGCCGCCGAGGCCATCGGCTTTGACGCCTGGATGCGCGAAAGAGCCGAGTGCGCGCATCCAGCAATGATGCGACACGCCCGCCGCGGCGGTCAACCTTACGGTTATTGATGGGACGGCTAACCTCGCTTAAGCCGCGCTTGCAGCAGCAGGCCATGAGCCGCGCGCCTGGGATGCAGCCAGGCTCATGGCGCACCGATCAAACGAGCAGCACCAAGCGCGGCTACGGCTACGCCTGGCAGAAGGCCCGCGCCGGCTATTTGCGCCGCCATCCGCTGTGCGTGTACTGCCTGCGTGATCCGGCCTATGCGGCCATCCGTGACATGGCGCCCAGCACGGCCATTTTGCGCTGTGCTGAGTTGGGCTTGGCTGCGCCGATGGCCTCCGTAGTCGACCACATCGAGCTGCATCGTGGCGACCAGGTGCTGTTCTGGAACAAGGCCAATTGGCAGTCGCTGTGCGGTACCCACCACAGCGCAGATAAGCAGCGTGAAGAGGCGGCCCATCGGCTTGGCGAATAGATGGCACTAAAGCAACATCGTGCAATGCTTCCAAAAAAGAAATGTCACTATTGTTGCAAAATAAAAACATGTATCAAAAGAAATATTTCAAAAAAGCAACATCATGGGGAGGTGGGCGAAAAGTTCCCGACCCCTCGCCGACCTAGACCGCGTCCTCTCCCACGCGCAGATTTATTTCCCTTTGGAGTAAATGTTAATGGCTTTAACAGGCAAAAAGCGGCGATTCGCCGATGCCGTTTTAGCCGGCCTCTCCAATAGAGATGCGGCTATTGCGGCGGGGTACAGCGCCGCCACCGCGTCGGCGGCAGGGTCGCAGCTTGTTAAAGACGTGGACGTTAAAAAATGCCTGGAGGCGGGCAGGGCGGCGGTCGACGTCAAGCTGGAGCCACAGCCGCATGGTGGTGCGCTCAAGCGGTCGAAGGTGGCGCCTGTCGAACAGCCGGACACGGATATGTTGAGCTTGCTGCAGGACATTGCCTTGGGGCGTATCGATGCAACCACCACCCAAGTGAGGGCCGCGATCGCGGCTGTGCAGTACACGCACAAAAAGAAGGGCGATGCGGGGAAGAAAGAAGAGAAGTTGGCGGATGCACAGAAAGCTGCTGGCGGCCGCTTCGGTGTGCCGCCAGCGCCGCCGCGCCTGGTGGCCAGTGGTGGTAAATGACACCGTATCCGGAGTGGAGCACGGCATGCCCCGACTGGGAAGCTCGCATTGTTGCCGGTCAGCCGCTCACGCCATGCCCACCGCTATATCCTGACCAGGCTGCCGCCGCGTGGGCGATTTTTTCGGAACTGCGCATGGTGGACGCGCCCGGCAGCCCGAAGATGGGCGAGGTGGTCAAGCCTTGGGTACGGGAGTTCGTTGAGGCCATCTTCGGTGCGTACAACCCGGAGACCGGACGACGGCTGATCAACGAGTTCATGCTCCTGATCAGCAAAAAGAACGGCAAGTCGACCATTGCCGCGGCAATCATGCTGACCGCGCTGCTGATGAACTGGCGTCTGGAGGGTGAGTACATCGTCCTGGCGCCAACGAAGGAGATTGCGGACAACAGTTACAAGCCGATGGCGGCGATGATCAAGGCTGATGACGATCTGGCCGTAATACTGAAGGTCCAAGATCACATTCGCACCATCACCCACCTGACGACCAACGCCACTCTCAAAGTCGTGGCAGCCGACGGCGAGACGGTAAGGATGGCCGCCAGATCACTCTACCAGCAGAAGAATTGTTCCACCTGCGTGATTTGTCCGAAGACGGCGTGGTAGGGCTATCCCGCGTGCGTTTGGCGCATGAGGCCATCGGGATCGCGCAGCAGGCAGAGAAGGCCGCCGCGCGGTTGTTCAAGAACGGCGTGATGGCCGGCGGCGCGCTGTCGGCACCTGCCGCGCTCAGCGAAACCGCCTTCAGCCGCCTGAAAGACTCGATTAACGAGAAGACCGGGGCCGAAAACGCCGGCAAGTGGATGATCCTCGAAGAGGGACTAAAGGCTGAGAAGTGGGCCAACACGGCCGCTGACGCTCAGCACATTGAAAACCGCAATCACCAGATCGAAGAGATTGCCCGCGCCATGGGTGTGCCGCGCCCGTTTTTGATGATGGACGACACGTCTTGGGGCAGTGGCATCGAGCAGCTGGCCATCCTGTTTATCCAGTTCGCGCTGCAACACTGGTTCACGATCTGGGAGCAGGGTAACCGTGCCGAACTCTCGCATCAATCGACGCGGCAACAAGAACGACAGATGCGCCGCTTCAAGTCATCTGGCCAAGCTCAGCGCTTTTTGTCGGCGCATGGCCCGATCAACAATGCTTTCCGATGCCAGCGCAACCGCTTGACAGCAAAGCAGTACAGGTGCGTCCGTACGCAGGCATTTTTTATATGGAATGAGATCACAGACGTAGCAAAAAACGCCTAATCCGTGACACCGTGTTACCCGACCAACGGCAATTTCGCTTGGAACTCTACAACTCGTCGCCCCGCATCAGCAAGTTGACAATACCCCATTTCTGTCAGAGCATAAAACTTGCTGCAGGGCATGAGAGGACGCTGTGTTTGCAGGCAATCTTGTCGATGCGCAGCAAAAAACGGACCACCCAACGACTACTCTTTCAACGCTGCCGCGTTTTGTTCTTCTCGTGCTGCTGTAGAAAATACTTCGCGGCCTCTTCAGCCGTACGTTTTTCCTTGGCATGCACATAAATGGATGTGGTAGCCGCACTCACATGTCCCAGCACTCCCTGCACCACATCCTGTGGCATGCCACTTGCTACCGCCAGTGTGCCAAACGTATGGCGGAATGCGTGTGGAGTGGCAGTTGCTAACTGCGCAATGTCTTCAGGCTGGATGCCCAGTTCAAGAAGAGTGTGTTGAAGTCGATCAATGGAAGAGGTAATTAACCGGTATAGCCCATCGCTGGTATAGCCATTGCCCACTTGGTCCTCGTGGCGCGCGATCGCTGCTGCATGGCGTGGAATGACCAACGGTGCCAGGAGCGCCCTGTCTTTGACTATTGGATGACTGCTCGAATCAACGGGCGGGCTGTCGAAGTCGAGACCGCGATCTTGCCAGTGTGCGCGCAGCGCGTTGATCGTCCGTTCGCTCACTGGGACATCTCTTCTTTTGTTGCGTTTGCCGAGTACGCGTAGCGTTGAGACAGTTGATGCCCACTGGCTCGGTTTGAGATCTGCGCGCCGACTACCAGCGGCCTCTTCGCGTCGTAGGCCAGAGTCGCCGCACAAGAGAATGGCGGCAAGCGCTGCCCGGTCTTGTGCATTCTCGACGGTCCCGGCGCGTTGCGACAATTGATTGATGAGTAGATCCCACAGTTCATCATCGAGGGCTTTTTCGACCTGGATGGCGTGCACTTCTTCTGTGACCGCCGGATCGACGACGGCCACCCAGGGATTGCCTCCCAAATAGCGCACGCGGACGAGATAATCGAACGCGGCGCGCAGAATAATCACCGCCTGTTTCTGTGTCTTGGCGGTCATCGGCTCCGGGGTAAACGGGCGCCATTGCTCGGTAAAGCGTGCCGCTTTCTTGCCTACGAAAGCCGGGGAAGGGGCGATCAGGAATTCCTTGTAGGCATTGCAGTCATCGACCAGCAAGGACGACATCGGCTTGCGTCTGACCATGATTGCCCACAGCAAGAAGCGTTCAAGTTCCTTGCGATAGGCGCGCAAGGTGTGCGGCTTGCCTTCAAAACGTGCAAGGTAGGACTCGATGGCCTGCAAGTCGTCATTTGCCTGGATGAAACAGAATCTGTGGTTTCGATTGATACCGGCCGAGCCGTCGAATGCGCTAGCGAGGGTGAAGTGCCCCAGCGGTGCTAACCGGAATCCCTGCAAAGGATCAAGTAGAAAAGACGTGGCAGGGGGCTGGCCGGCAGGCGCGGGGGCTGGTAGTTCGCCTAGCGTCTCCTTGTTACTCTGCAACCAAGCAATGATGACGCCAGCGCGTTTGATGCCAATACGGGGAATCGATCTCCACCAGCCGGGACCCCTGAGCCTGATCAGGCCAATCAGGTCGGCAATCAGGACAATGCCTTCATCGTGCAGTACTGCGGCGGTTTTTGGCCGCAGCCATTGGGAAACCGCTTGTCCGGGCTGCGGCGCCGCAGGCGCCAACGCTGCCGCGGACACCAGGCGATCCAATGAGAGGGATATTGCATCGCATTCCAAGGTTCCTGTCAGTAACTTGGCCAGTTCGGGATCCGTTATTAAGGCACGGCCGGCCAAGTCGTCGCGCATGGCATCGAGGAATCGCTCAAGGCCATGCCGTACCTGCGGGCTGTCGCTGCTGTAGTAAAGTTCAGCAATCCGGGCCAGCGGCATCTTCAGTAGCTGTGCGCGTAACGCGGTGTAGTCTGCCCGGGTGTAGCTGATTGCTGCCATGACGACATGCGTGTTCTGTACCATGAAGGTAGTTCCGTAAGATCGATGGAAATGTGGTGTTGCCAAGCATATCGACTTACCTAGGATCGATCGTGCATGGCGGTGCAACACGGTGCTGGATCATCGTGGCTGGACTGGTAGATTGACACGGCGGGTGGCAGGCCAAGGCACATGGATGGATCAAGGATATCCGCAGTTTGCTGCCGATTTCATGCGAATTTTAGCATAAACGCTTGCCTGATAATAACAATTATCAGGTAATGTGGTTGCTAAATGGAATGACTCGCCACTTCTGGTATTTCGGTCATGAGATGACGTGTCATTGCTTTGTCGCTGTAGCAACGCGAGTGGATGCGGCCGCTCTGGCAAGCATCGGCTGCGGCTCTTGCGTTAATTGAGAATCAACTGGCGAAATAGACTGCACGTCTAGTCGTGCTTCTGCCGTGATTATTTTTCGCTTACGACATGGGCAATCACTGGCATATTTTGAGCGCATCCCTCCAGGCCAAACAAAAGTGGTTGCCCGCTAAGGTGTGCCGCCATAATCAATGCCACCATTTCTTTATAATAAGGATGATCTTTCGGTAACATATACCAATCGGTTCGATCGCAAGCGTCTGGATTGACCATCGATGACTGCTTAACCAAAAGACCAATATGCCCTTTGAAATAATGAAATTGGCTTATGGCGGCGACATTGCTATTGCCTGTGGCATAAGCTGGATGTGTTTTTAATATCACAAATGCTGTGAGAAGAAAAAATAATTTTTTCACAATTGGCAAATAGAAAAATAGTTTATTGATATAATATAGTGTGGTTTTTATGGGGCGATAAAATTTTCGATGGTAAAATGCTTTTTTGTGGTATTCGATCCTATATATAATATCCTTACTTGATGGCTATTATCACACGATGCCAGAAATTTTTTCTGGTCTTTTTTGGGATGCAGTCAATTGGTGAATTTTAATTTACGAGGCTTTGTTTTTGGTTGTTGAGTTTTTGAAATCGCTGCATTTCCACCTCGTTATTGTATTTATTTAAATTCTTGGTCAATGTATGAGGTTCGTTCTAGTTTTTTTAATGCTCAGCTCTTATGTTCAATTCGCGGTCACGTGCAAGGTTTTTTCTCATTTAGATGATTTTAAAAAAAACAAAGTGAAACGCAGGTCGATATGCATTACGATATCGCTGGCGCGCGCGCGTCGCAGCGACAGCGAATCTAGAGCCAGTCCGCCATGTGTGGCTAGCATCGCGGCCAGGGTTTTCTTCAATGGTAAATAAGCGCCCTTTATGCGCGCATTGACCTCGACCCGGCCGATCCCGGCGTCTGGCTGATTGTCGCCTGCTGGCTTGAAGCTCGCATCGGACATCAGCAGGCCGTTTTGCGTCGCCATCGACTGCAAGTCCGCCGTCACCAGCGACAAGCTGGCGAAGTCGGCCAATTCTGCCGCCAAGTTCTGCTGCGCTGTCACGGAATTAGCGGCTTGCGCGCGCAGTTGGGCTTCTAGCATGCCTACTTTGGCTGCCGAAGTCGTGTTATCCGTACGCTGCGCTGGCAATTCAGAAAAAGCCAGCCAGGCTGAGCAGCACAACACGGCGCCGGCGGCAATCCATGGCCAATGCCGGCTTGTAGAGAAGCGGAATTGTGGGGATATTTTCAATAAGTACATTGGATCTTAAAAAACATAAAGCAGTCGCCTTGAACCATATTTCGCTTTGTGGCTAACCCCCCCCCCCGTCGCTCACGATTGGAGTGAAAGATTCATGGAGGACAATTAAAAAATATGAGGAACAAAAAATTTATGGTTAATAATTAAAAAATGAAAAATATTTACTATTAGTTCTGCTTAATTTAAATAATGACAACCTCGATGATTCGACGAACAATATTTATTTGATCTCCCTCCCCCATACATCGCTCAAATTTCAGCATATTCCTCAGCAACCTCTTCTCAGCTCAGTAGACAATACAGTCGTTGAGCGTGGGAACTTGCTGTTGGCCGATCTTAAGGACATGTCTTCGGTAGCGACTCATAACTGTCATTCCCATACGTATGGGAATGCAAACCAGATACTACTCTCATCGGGATCTTTCAACGCAGCTTTCCATTCGGCAATAATTTCACCGGCAGCAGCCTCAGCATTTTCTCCATAGTGGGAAACAGGCTGCCAACCCGATGCGCGTGATCGGTCTCCAACAATTGGATTAGATCCGCCTTTTAACATCGCCAATACATAGTCAAATACAAAAGCTTCAAGATCGTCACCGGAGAGGTTGAAGCCCTGCCTTCCCGTCTTGACTATTTCCCAAAGGCCTACCGGGTCAGATTTGGCCTCATCTATGGAGAGTTGAAACCACTCAAAGTCCGGTATCCCAAATTTAATGTGACAGCGCATGTTTATTTCTGATGAATTTTTGTGACGTCTGGGACGCCTGGAATATTGATGTCAAGACTGCGGCCATTGTCTCTGCTATCTCGAATACCGAAACCTCCCTGTCCATTTGGCAAGTTATACCAGTCTCCGGGATAGCGGCTATTGGGATCGAGTTTCGCTCCGCCCCCTTTCAATTGATCAATTATATCCGTGAGTTGCTCAGGAGGTACCGTTTGCACTCCGGGTTTTGCACCGCGAACATTTTCACCAACAGGCTTGCCATCGGGAGTCAGAATGTCGGCGGGATTTGTAGAATTGCCGCCCTCTCCGTTGCTCGCTCCAAAGATCCAATTATTTAATGTATCTGTTAATGTGGCTATAAAGTTGCCAAATGTGGCCCCTCCAGCGATCCCTAGACCAACAATCGCGGGAGCGCCTACTGTACAAATACCTGCACTTCCAACAACGCAACCGCCAGCCACTACCCCCCCGGCTGTTCCTCCTAGAAATCCACCTGCGCCTATCAATCTAGCACGGGATGCTGCAGACATTGCATTAAAGACATATCCAAACGCAGCAGTCCTTGCACCGTTGGCAAATTTACCACCGCCAAGTACTGATGCGGTACCGCCCACGACACTGCTGATGGCCAGACCGGCGAGAGGATCGCTCTTGACCATAGGGCCCGTTACCGGAATCATGGCCTTGCTGAAAGCAGCGCTCAATGCTCCTGATCCGCAATTGCTGCCCGTTGCTTCACTAGTGACACATCCAATGACACCATGTAGGGCAACGCTAGCGCCGTACCCCCATGCCTGCCCAGCTCCGCCGGTAAAGAAGTTCCCTCCAGCGATCACATTCCCTGCTCCGGCAAACATACCGGCAGTAAAGGCACCTTGCAGCCCTCCTTTCACATTTCCTGTTGCTATCGTACCGCTAATGAATCCCGTGACGGCTGCCTGTGCAATTGCCCCTTCCCCTGCCAAACCGATTAAAAAATTAGTTCCCGGTAAATATACACTGATCGCCACAGCAGCGATCACTGGTGCATACTTTTTAATATGGTTATTCCACAGATTATCTACCAGTCCAAATTTAATCAACCCATTAAATAGGTAGCCACTTGGATCCGTGCAGGTCATCGGATTGTTATAGCAATACGCGTAGCGGTTGTAGTTCTGCAGGTTCATCGGATCCTGGATGAACGGATCGCCCTGCATGAACATGCCCAGGCGCGGGTCGAAGAGGCGC